>ODAI014735967.1_pt1 | contig 135085 bp, 163 predicted proteins | sample 1539321 | NCBI WGS metagenome assembly ODAI01 (sample SAMN02144231, study PRJEB22623) | gut metagenome | biome: sheep rumen | host: Ovis aries | place: New Zealand
CCTTTTCTCTTTTGTGTCTTTATTATATCAGATTTTCGGAAATCTGTCAAGACCTTTTTTAATTTTTTTTGAAAAACTTTTTTATTTTGGGAGAAGTTTTTCTATTTCCCTTTTCTGTATCTTTATGATACCATATTTTCGGAAGTTTGTCAAGAGGTTTTCAAAACTTTTTTAAGTTTTTTCATTTTTTGAGGTACTTACCTATTGGACGCGTCACTCAGTAAGGTTTCTCTCCTCTTGACAATTATATTATACGATAAAATTCTAAAAAAGTCAACCACTTTTTATGAAAAAATTATAGAAAAATAATTCTGAATTTTGGGAGTCTTTTGAATTTTCTGAAAATTTACGGCGCCCGGGCGCAATCGAAGACAGAATTTTCGGAAAACTTATGGGAGAAAAATAAAGTCCCAAGTAATTTTGGGACTATTTTCTAAAAATTTTAGGAAACTACATGAAAACCGAAAAGAAATTCCAAAATGATAATGAATTTTCTCCAAGATTCTTGAACACTACTTCAAAGTATGAAATAGCGAACCAACTAACGAATACAATTCCTGGCGCATATACAATGCCTTTGATAATATTCTTAATCATACTAACTTCCACCCCCATTCTTCTTGTGCGTTAATCAGACTTTCAATAACTCCAACTGCTTTCTCAACATCGACCTCGTCAATAACTTCGCCTGTATAAGTATTAACTAATGATTCCGCATTTTCCTCTAACATTATGTTGTGGATTTCGGTAAGCATATGATTACTGAAAGATAACCATGTCCTATCATCCTGTGTAATTGTCATTACTACTTCCTTATTAAACTGTGCCATACCTTTCGTCTCCTTTCTTTACTGTACCTATACTATACCACAAATATGCTACAATGTCAACCCCTTTTATAAAAAATAATGTCGTTAATTTTTTCACAAGGCGGCCCGGGCGCAACAAACATATGTTCTTAAATGAAGCGGAGAACGAACTTTCGTTCGTCCTCCGAAGTAAAGGAGAAGAAAAGGCATCAACCAATTGCTTTCAACACTTCCATAATTTTACTTTCATCATATGCGTTACCCTTCCAATTATTTCTATTTGGCTGTTCATCATCAAACAGAATACCGTTGGGAAAATCTACCACTTCTTCTTTTGGCGTTCCATATTTTACAATATGGATTTCATCGAACTGAACACTTTTAAGATGAACTTTGAGCCAATGAATTTTTGCTTTCGTTACTTTTTTGTCGAAGTCGTCATTGGAATTTTTTGCCAACCAACTTACGATTCCGATTTTATATCCGTTGCGCTGAAGCCTATTCAAAACTTTAGCGAGTGCTGACAACCGCAGGAGTGGCGCAGCTGCCTCATAAGGGTACGCATCACAGCTTTCCAAACAGCTCAGCCACCCTTCAACTCCATAGAAGTTTGCGATTGTTCCGTCCATATCGAAGTAGATTGCCTTTGTCATTTTTGTTTCCTCTCTTTCCTTATCTCTGTATATAGTATAGCAAAAATTTATCTGAAAGTCAACCCCTAAATAAAAAGAAATTTAATTCAGAATTGTCTGACAATTCATCGCGCCCGGGCCAAAAGAAACGTGAACGTATGTTCGCCATCGCCGGGCAGAAACTTTAATAAGCTAAAGTAGTAAAGTGTGGTTGCCCGGGTCAAAATAACTTACTACTTAAATAAAAAAAGAGGCGTTAAGCCTCTGCATTTTTCAGATAGTCCATGAAAGCATCATAGAATCTTTTAATCTGCTTTTCAGTGAACCATTCTTCGAACTCTTTTGGAGTGTACTGAGTTGCATAACCCTTATCGAACATTTCATTAATCATTTCTTTCTTAGTCATTGTATTAGCTCCTTTCCTTTTCTTCGTCTTTATTATATCACAGCTTCAATAGCTTGTCAACAGCTTTTAATCTTTAGTTGTAGCTCTTATCGTAGCTCCTATTACAGCTCCTATTACAGCTCCTATTGTAGCTCCTATCGTAGCTTTTCATTTGTATACATCGACCAACGCAGGTCGAGGCTTATGCCTCTCCCTGCATCTTCAGCATCTGCTTTTCATTGATGAAGCTCGCCTTTTCAAACTTGATTTGATAAGCGATTCCATTAACTGTCAGGTCGCCGTCGTCGGTGAATGGTACATTGTCCTTTTCCCATTCCTGTCCATACAGCTCGGTAACGAGCTTTTCAAAGATTTCACCTTTGTTGTATTTGGAATCTTTTACCAGCTCATCGAAGAACTTTTCAGAGCAGAGGATTTTACCATTTTCTGCCAGCAGTGCCAGCTTTTTTGCTTTATTCGGTTTGAATCTCAGCGCATAGCCTGCGCCGCGAGAAGCTTTATCGAGTGAAAGCACAGCTTCCAAAATTTCACTGGTAGTAATTGTCAGCCAAATATTACCATTCATTCTAAAGCCAAAAATGTAAAAATGTGTAAATGCCTTGCTATTGTAAAACTTTACCATTTTTCTAAAGAGTGCTACGTTCTTTTCCATTTTCTTCCATTCCTTTCCTTTTCCAGTATTTGTAAATTTTTATCTTTCATAGATATTATACACCCGGCGGCCAGGGCCGTCAACAACTTTCGACGTTTTTTCTTGTATTTATTTTAGTACAATTTGTGGGAAAATATCCATGTAAATAAATGGAAGCCCTTGAGTTAAATCCCTCTAACTTTTGGGAAAATCTCCCATGTCATTTTTTACCAATGTCATTTTTTGGCACTCATATTTTCCTGGAAAATTTTGGTAAAACAACCGATTCTAACTTTCTCTTGTTAACAGAATTTTCTGACAATTTACATTCGCCTACCTCCCCGGTGGGTTTTAGGACTTTAATGAATTAAAGCGAGCCACAAATAAAGAACGTGCAACATAATATCCACGAAATAAAAAATTCAACTTCAAATAAATCCAAATCAATCCCCAAATAAAAAAACCTATCTATGATAGGCTTTCCTCGTTCCCTTTCCTTTAATTTTCACATCCATTACACTAATCCGATGCTCCCGCACCAAATTAGTACACACCGCAGTTAATCTTTGTCTCGAATAAGGCCACTGTATACGCTCTCCCAACTCGTCAACTGTAATTGGTTCTGCATCAAGTACCTTACATATACGTTCTTCGTATACCTTATTTTCCTTATACGATTCAGTCGTCTTCGATTTCGCCAACGCTGCCGCGCTCCGTTCGTTTAACTTTTCCAATTCTCGTTTACATTCTTCTACAAGTTCCTGCGTAATTTCTCCTCGAATTATCATTTCGAGTCTTTCTCGTCTTGTCATTCGACTCCTCCCATTAATAAAATTTTTGTATACGTTCCCATTCTTTCAACGCGCCACATTTATATGCTAAAACACATATTTCGTAACACATTTTACTCGGCTCAATTCCAATGGTAGTGCATTTAATCATTAATATCCACCTTCATCTTCTTTCATTAATATTTTTTGAATTGCTTTTTGTTGCTTCCATTTAAGTGTATTCCAATCGAGCTCAAAATATTTACATAAATCATAATTTTTTGTTCTGTTCCATCCGTCGCCGCAATCCCATGAATTACGATAGGCACAATAATCACATCTTTCCATCGTCTTCTCCTCTCCTGCGTTCTCCATATGAGCAATAATCTTCGTCTTTGCAGAACCCGCCACCATTTACATTTCTAATTGCACAATATCTTTTTTCGTGAAAATCGCTATCTATGCGTAGATTTTTACAATCCTTACACCTGACTACCTCTATCGCATCTATTGTCGGCGCATCCTTAATCTGCTCAAATACATCAATAGTGTTTACTACCTCTCCGACACCCGCAACGAATTGTCCTTTTATCCATAGCATAGCTTCAAAAAGCCTGTGTGCATCTATTAATCTCATGCTTCACCATCCTCTCTGTACGGCTCGGGCATAAGCATCCATGCAATGACTTCGTATTCACCAAACTCTCGTGCGATTCCATTGAGCGAGCGCATGAACCACTTTCCATTAAAAAAACTCGCCTCCGGATAAACAGAGTCTTCAAGTGATGCAATGTACTTGCCATTCTCTTTCGGCGGCCTATCGCTTACTGGAATCCACCCGGTCTTCGGCTCGGCGGATGGAAGCGTCATTAACACTTGGTCAAATTCCGTTCTGCCACGCTTTGATAACTTATCCCAAGCATCTATCGCATCCTGTCTGCTGATTAGGTCTGAACCTTGCAATCCATTGTTAGGTTTTGATAGGTTTTGCAAGGATTCGATTGCTATGTCAAGTGCTTCAAAGTAACCGCTTGGTGCATCGTTTAAGTGGTCTGTGTTTTCAAGCAATTTGATAGCTTCTTCCATCGTCATGGTTCTCTCCTCTCTCCACACCAACAATAGCAATCATCATCGACTATCAAATCGGTCAACGTGCAGGTCATTAGCGCACCACCATCGGATTCATAACGCTTGCAATCCTTACACCGAACAACTTCTACTACGTCTGCGGATGGGAGCGATTTTATATAAGCTCTTGCCGTTGTGTTGTATGTCCATAAGCCTAAATCATTCTTGTATTCTGGGAACCCTGCAAGTGCCTCCCGTCTGCTTATAAGGTCTTCCATGTGCGCCGTGTCCATCTTGCACACACCCTTGATGCCTGTGTAGGTTTCTCTCTCGGTATAGTGTGCGCACTTAACACAATTTATCTCGTTTCGGAGTGCTTCGATTGCTATATCTACAGCTTCTCTTAACATGGAATAACAACGATCTGGATAATTTTTCTGTAATACTTCTATCGCTTCTTCTTTGGTCATTTACTCACCGTCCTCTTTTACATCGTAATAGTCCACAAAGTTTAGACAGACATTATTCTCTATCCATGTATAACCATACTTGGTCTTTTTCCACTTCCCTGTCTTCTGCTTTGGTTTGCAGTAATAGTCCTCTCTATATGGTTCGGGCAACGACATCCATGCAATCATTTTCCAGCCCTCATGAAATGCATCCATACTTCGTTTTTCGTAGTCGCTTAATTCTCCGTTCTGCAAGCATAGAGTTTTTACAAATCTCTCACCGTTTACATCAAAGGTGATATGTACTTTATCTGATATAGTTGTGCCAAATTTCTTTGTACCTATCCATTCATGTTCTTCTGGCAACCCCTCGCTTACTGGAATCCACCCTGTCTTCGGCTCTCCGTTGCATATTGCATCTGCGATTTCTGCACTGATTTCTTGTGGTATCTCCGAAGCATTCTCTATCCACTCTTTGTTATATTCTGTAATTTCAATCAGTAATTTCATTCTTCTTTACCATCCTCTCTCTGCGTTTCCCCCACTCGCAAGAATGGTCTGGGAAAACCTCTTTATTCCACAATGCACATATCATATCCATACCGTTGGGACTTTTATACTCGACACACTCCCTACAAACTACAGCTTGCGGATTCACAGATAGTGCCTTGATTGCCATGTCTATGGCTTCAGCATAATGCCACAAAGTGCTATTTTCCTCTTTCCCTATTTCCTTCTTTAATGATTCCAACCACTTGACTAATTCTTCTTTTGTCATTTTCAATCACCTAAAATTTCTCAAGATACGAAAGGATTTTGCCGAGTCCTGTCTTCTCATATATAGCACTTACTATTTCTGCGTTTGTTCTGTTTTGATTTGCTTTGCATCTTTTAGAGCAATACTTATTTCTTCTGCATTTTTCGCAGATGCCATCAGTCTTCCATTGTTCGTTCATCTACTTATCCTCCCTGTACAGCTCGGGCAGGGGCATCCATGCCATTCCATCGTCAATATCATCACCACTTAGCGCTTGCACGGATTATTACCACCGCAAGTAGAATAATAACGAGTATTGCGTCAATCCATATCGGAGAAAGCACCCACACCCAACTCCATGTAATAACGCCTACCAATTTCAGTACTATAAATGCAATGGTTAGCAACCCAACAAATCCAATTCCACCCTTAACAGTTGTTTGTCTCTCTCTCATGGTTTTCTCCTTCCTCTATGGCTTTTGCACAACATCGAACGGCTGAAGCATTTCCGGCAGATAATTGATTTCGTACTTATACTTGTTTACATCTGCACCGTTGATGTCTTCTACAACGTACATGGTCGTAGCTTGATTTAGCCCAACGATATGCTTTTTGTACTTTCCGTCATCGACTTCCACTATGACTTCAAGCTGATTATCTTCCGTATCTGCTGTTATGCTAAACCTTCCGACCAGTTCAAACACGGGTTCACCACTAACAGTATTTATCACCGCAAGTCTTCTCATCACATTGAAGTTATCAGCTTCTTTCGATACATTATATGTGACTCGCTCTGCTTCACGGCATCCTGTGGTTGTCGTAGCAATACCGGCAAGCATAATCACCGCAATTAAGATTAACAACAATCTTTTTCTACTCATGGTTCTCTCCTCTCTCTCCGTATGCGCAAAAATCATCAACATTAACAATCCCATCGGTTTTGTTCAAACCTTTCAGATTCCAACACTTGCCATCTTTCCAATACTTACAATCTTTACATCGAATTACTTCTACTACGTCTGCAGATGGGAGTGCTTTAATTCTACTCGCATACCATGATGGGTAATGTGCATCCGTTGGCTCACCCATAATCACACCTATCGCATCTGCTCTACTAATTAAATCATCCATTGGTTCTCCTTTCTGCATCAGCACAGTAAAAATTATGCCCGTCCCCATAATGTTTTAAGTCACATGAACTAAAATTGACATACTCGATACCATTACGTATTTCTCGTTGCCAATGCTTACAATCCTTACACCGTATGATTTTTGGTTCTGCGGACGGTAATGTTTTTATATCTATAAGAATTTCATCATATCCTTTATTCCATCCATTAAGACAGGCATTAATTGCATCTTGTCTATTGATTAAGTCATCCATAAATTTCCTCTTTTATTGAATTAATCTTCATATGTAGTAACTGAAGCAATAGCTCGTGCGATATCCCAATCATCGTCATCATCATTTAAACCCATTGGACATTTTGATTCAGTGAGCTGAGCTATTGTTACACCAAATAGAGTGCATAGTTTTTTAACATCGTCGATATTTAGTACACTGCGCCCGCGCTCTAATTCACAATAATCTTCCAAAGATAAATTTAAGTATTTAGCAACATAATTTTGCCCAAGATGTAAACTATTTCGATAATATTTAATTTTTTCTCCGAGCACTTCCATTTATGTTCTCCTTTCTTACTTTTTCTATATTAATTATAACCGTTTTTTAAAAAGAAATCAAATTTTATTTATTGTAGTAATTTCCAAAATTTGACTTCTGCGCGGCCCTGTGATATACTTATATATAAGGAGGGAATTTTTGATGAATCGACTAAAACTTAATTTTGCACTTGAAACCGCAAAAGAACGAGCTGATTTTATTGAAACATATATAAAACAATTTCCAGATTTGACACAATCTGAAGCAGCTACAATTGCCGACTATTTACTATGGGGAAAAACAGAAGATGGAAAACCACTCGGCGCTGGAACTGGACTTGAGACTAGATGGAGTAAACCTAAAGAAGCTGAATCGTTAGATGCGGTTTTAGAGAATCCTGCATTGGCGAATACGCAATTATATTCATTAAATGATGCAGTTGTTTTAAAAAAAAATAGAGATGTTTTTAGTAGAAAAGAAGCAAGAGAAAAAGCTCCTCCTTTTTTGGTTAATATTTTTGAAGATTTATGGAGAACTATTGATGAAACGGAATTGGAGATTAATTTTTATGAAGAAAGAGTAGGAAAGAGAGATAAACCACCGAGAGAGGAGTTACTTAATAGATTTACTGATGAAGAAGCTGAACTTATACGTGCGCGCAGTCAAAAAATTAATCAATATGAGTATTTGAAATTAAGACATAAACTAAAAGATTTAAGAACAGAACAATTTACAATTAGAGATTCATATAAACCTGGTTTTAATATTACTCAATCAATTTATTCACTAAAAGATAGGTCTTTTAGTTTTGATTGCGATGTAGAAGTTTTACCGTTAGGAATAAAAGAAGGAATAGTTGGAAATTTAATTTTTGATATAGATTTTGACCCTCGCGCACTCAACGAAGAACAATTGATTTTAATAAATGATTTAATTTGGAAGAAGAAATCTGTTGATGGCGCGCGGTTGAAAATTTTTGATTTTAGACAATTAGACGCAGTTTATCAGTTATATTTATTAAAAGAAGAATTTATAGATAGAATAGAACAAATTAAGTATGACCATTTAGTTGAAAATAATTTAGATGGTTTATTAAAAACATTGAAATTTTATGAATCTATTGCAGATTTAACAGACATACAAAGAGAAATCTTAGTTTTAAAAGAAAAAAAAGAAAAAAATATTGATATAGCTAGTTATATTAATAAGAAATATGATAAAAGCTATACTGCAAATTATATAAGTACAATTTTTAAGCAAAAAATTATTACTAAAATTAACGAAGCAGTTAAATTACATCAAGATACTATTGAGAATTGTTTCTTTGAAGAAAACTTTAAAAAATGTAATACTTGCGGAAAAATTTTATTATTAGATAGTAGAAACTGGGTTAAGAAAAGTAGAAGCAAAGACGGTTTCCAAAATAGATGTAAAAAATGCGAAAGAGAAGCAAGAAAGAAAAGAAAAGGAGGAGACTAATGAAAATAAGTAAAAATAGCCCAGAAAAGATTTTAGAGAAGATTTTAGAATTAGATGCAGTTGAATTTTTAGGCATCTGTAAAATTGTAGGGGTTGATATATATGAAAACTTAGAAGATAGTACAGAACCTCGTAAGTTTGAAAATATATGGATGGACCTTTGCGATAAAATTAATGATTTAAATAGAGTGCGGCGTCGTACTTTACGACAATTAGTTGATGCCGCAGTTAAAAAGGAGAAATAGAATGGCAGTAAATCCACACTTTGATATAGATTTTTCTTCAAAAAAATGTATTTGCTGCGGTCAGATGAAGGATTCTTTTTCTTTTTTAAGAAGTAAATCATTTATGTATCCTACTGGATATGTAGATGTTTGTGTAGATTGTTTGGGAAATAAATTAGAAGAATCTAATTTCAGTTGGAATACTATGGATAAGATATGTCAATACTTAGATATTCCTTTTGAAATGGAAAAGTATGAAGATTTAAGGAAAACTAATACAGCTTCTAGTTTATTAAAGGCTTATAATTTAATTTACTTTAGTGAAGAATATGAAAATATAGATTGGAAATCTTATCAAGAAGCTTATGAAGAACTCGATGCCGCCGGCGCCCTCGACGAAGTTGTACCTGGCTTAGCCGAAGAGAAACGTCATAAGCTCCAAGAAAAATGGGGTTTTAATTATGATGATGAAGCTTTAGCCTATTTAGAGAATCTATATGATGGTTTACTTTTAACTCAAAATATAAATGGTGCTCTTCAAGGCGACCAAGCATTGAAAATATGTAAAATTTCTTATGAGATTGATTGTAGAATTAGAGAGGGAGTTGATTTTGATAAATTGCTTTCCTCTTATGATAAATTAGTTAAAAGTGGAGAATTTACACCTAAAAATGTAAAAAATGCTAGTGATTTTGAATCTATGGGTGAATTGTGCCGCTGGCTAGAAAAAAGAGGTTTTGTAAATCAGTTTTATGATGGTGAAACAAGAGATGTTGTTGATGAAACTATTAAAAATATACAAAGTTGGAATCAACGATTATATACGAATGAAAGTGGAATAGGAGATGAAATTTCTCAACGTATTCAAGCTTTGAAGACGGCGGCAGAGCTTGAATCATATTATGACTTAAACCAAAATGAAACTGATTATGATAATTATGAAAACGAAGGATTTGAGCAGCTATTTAAAGATGATGAATTTGAGGCTGACCTTAGCGAGGGAGACTCATAATGCAAGAAAAAAGAAAAAAAGTTATTTTATCTCATAAGCAAGAGCTTGTAGATAATACAGATTTTATTGAGCGCGCAGAAAGAGAAGGTATAGAATTAGAAAAAGGTGCTGTTATTACTAATGAATATTTAAACAGACACTATGAAGATTTATGTAAATGGGTTAATTTATTTACGGCTTATCCAGATTATTATTTAGATATAATTAGACCATCTGATTCTGAATTTAGTCTTTTCTTTTATCAAAGATTTACGTTGCGGGCGCTGATGCGTTTTAAAGACGTATTCATAACGGCGCCCCGTGCGTTTTCTAAATCTTTTATTACTATTTTAGCTTTCTTTTTACAGTGTATATTTATACCTGGAAGAAAAGTATTTATCTGCGCGAACACTAAACAACAAGCAGCTCAAATTACAAAAGAAAAAATTTATGAAATATATGACCACTGGCCACTTCTTAAAAAAGAAGTAATTGGTTGGGAATTAAATGATTATCCCGGCAACTTTGGTAAGGACTATGTAACAATTAAATTTCGTAACGGTTCAATACTTGACGTAGTATTAGCTGGAGATGCAGCTCGTGGCGGAAGACGCCATGGCGGCATGATTGATGAGATTCGTGATGGTGATGAGGATGCTATTAACTCTGTAGTTATTCCATTAGTTAATGTGTCTCGTCGTTTACCTAACAATACAGTAAATGAAAGTGAACCAAATCAACAAATAGTTGCTACCACAAGTGCTGGTTCTAAAACCTCTTTTTCATATGAAAGATTAATTGATACTTTTGAAAATGCTATAATTGACCCAAAACATGCTTTTATGTTTGGATGCGATTGGCGTTTACCAGCGATGCATGGACTTATTGATAAGCAATATATTAATAAATTAAAAATGAGTCCATCATATAATGCTGAATCTTTTGCTACAGAATATTTAAGTCTTTGGCAAGGTTCAAGCGAAGATGCTTGGTTTTCTTATGAGAAACTTACAAAATATCGTAAATTAAAGAATCCAGAAACGCACGCAATTAATAGACCCGAATCGGAACAATTCTACTTAATATCAGTGGACGTAGGTAGGATTTCCGACCAGACCGCAGTTTGTGTATTTAGAGTTAATGTTGTAAAAGGTAAGTTTTATTCTAGTTTAGTTAATTTAATTGTACTAGGTAGAACTCCGCAAACAAAGCCTTTTACTGTACAGGCAGTTGATTTAAAAAAAATTATTCAGCTTTTTAATCCACGTGAGGTTGTAATTGATACTAATGGTCTTGGTGTAGGATTGGCTGATGAAATGATAAAGCCACAATATGATGAGATGGGTAATTTATTACCAGCTTATGGTTTTATTAATGATGATAATTATAAAGTAATTCAACCGAAGGATGCGCCCAAGATTCTTTATGGAATTAAAGCTAATGGGCCGCTTAATTCTAAAATACATGGAAATTGTTATTCACGATTAACTAGCGGATTAGTTCGCTTTTTAATAAAAGAGCAAGAAGCAAAAAGTGCTTTACTTGCAACTAAAAAGGGTCAAAAAATGACGGTAGAACAACGTGTTATACGTTTAATGCCACATGAGATGACCACAAAGTTATTTGAAGAAATGGCTAACTTAAGACTTAAACGTACTGGTACGAGCTTAGATATAGTACTTGAACGAATTAATTCTCGTTTTCCAAAAGATAAATATTCATCTTTCTCTTATGGGCTTTGGAGAATTAAAGAACTTGAAGAAGATTACTATAAGACAAGTCATCGTAAGCGGCGCGGCAAGCGACAGTTAGTATTCTTCTCAGGAGGAAGATAATGGATGAACAAAAACATACATTGACGACTTTTACAAAAGCGATTACTGATATGGTCGCCAAGAACGAATCATCCTATAATTTGACACGTTGGGGAAGAAACAGATATGAAAGAGTTAAAGAATATACTTTAGAAGAAATAGAAAATATTATTGATTCTGGTTCTATCGAAGCTCAAATTGCTCTTTCTCGTAACTATTTTTCAAAAGGTGGCTTTTATCAAAGATTGCTGCTGCATTATGCTACTTTATTAAAATATGTTGGTTTATTAATTCCTAATCCAAATTTTGGTAAAAAACTCTCCGAACAATATATTGTTAAGAAGTATAATAATGCTGTTGCTTTTATTGATAATGCTAGATTACCTAAATTATTTACTCATATAGCAATTAAAGCCTTGCGCGATGGTTGTTATTATGGGGTGATTCAAGACGTAACAGATAAATCAATTTCTATATTAGATTTACCTATTTTTTATTGTCGTTCACGCTTTAAGGATAAAGAAGGTAATGATATAATTGAATTTAATGTTACATATTTTGAAACTATAACTGATGGGGAATATAAGAAAAGAGCTTTAGCAGCTTATCCAAAAGAAGTAGTTAATTGGTATAGACGTTATAAGACTAGAAAAGTATCTACTCCTTGGTGTTATATTTCTCCAGATGTTGGAATTTGTATGTCATTGGTTGATGATAAACCTATTTTCTTAAAAATTATTGAAGCAGAATTAGAATATGATGATGCAAAGGACATTAATAGGGAACGTGACTTGGAAGAAATCAGAAAGATTTTAGTTCAACACATTCCTCATTTACAAGATGGCGGCCTTCTGTTTGAACCAGAAGAAGCTGTGGAGATGCATAAAGGTGCGGTTGATATGTTAAAGAAAAATGAAAATCTTAGTGTATTAACTACTTATGCTGATGCTGACGCAATTGTTTCTAAAACATCAAATGACAATTCACTTAATTCTGTTGATAAATCATTAGCTAATATTTATGCGACCGCGGGGTCAAGTAGTCAATTATTTGGTACTGATTCTAACTTATCATTAAGTACATCAATTCTTAATGATATGGCACTTATGATGGTATTGGCGCAGAAACTTGAAACTTTTATTACTTCAATTATAAATAAGCAATATAGTAATTCAAATGTTACTTTTACTTATAAAATTTTACCAATTACGCATTATAATCAGAAAGAATATATAGAAACTAGTTTAAAACTAGCTAATTCTGGTTATAGTTTTATTCTACCAGCATTGGCTATGGATATTTCACAACGTGAATTAAGTAATATAAAAGATTTAGAGAATAATGTTTTAAAATTAAAAGAAAAACTTCAACCTTTGAGTACATCTTATACAGAAACAGGAAACGTAGGACGTCCTGAAAAAGACGCACAAGATAAAAGTGCAAAAACAATTGCTAATGAGAAATCATTAGATAATGGAGGTTCTAATTAATGAGTAAAGAGAAAGATAACGTAACGACTTTTTCTCTTTCTGTTTATGGCGATATTGTTGATTATAATGAAGTCCTATCTAAAGCAAGATGCCGTATTTTTTATAAATATGAAAATAGAAATGGCACTTACATAACAGATGATTTTGCAGAGAAATTGATTTCTACTTTGCCATATGTACCAGTTAAAGGTATTTATGACACTATGAAGGATGATTTTACTGACCACGGAAGAGAAAGATATGAGGGTCGTATTTATGGTATTGTACCAGAAAATCCAAATTTTGCTTGGGAGAAACATCTTGATGCAGATGGAGTAGAAAGAGAATACGCTTGTACTGACGTATTTCTTTTTACTGGACTTTATAAACAAGAGGCTTTTGATATAGTTAATAAATCACAATCAATGGAATTGTATGCTGATTCTATTGAAGGAAATTGGCAATTTATCAATGGGAAAAGATATTTTGTTTTTACAGAAGGCCGCTTTCTCGGATTACAGGCTCTTGGTACAGATTATGAACCATGTTTTGAAGGGGCGTCTTTTTATACTTTAATAGATTCGGTTAAAACTTTGATGACTGATTTAGAAAACAATGAAGTATTTCAAAAGTGTGACTTGGGAGGAGAAAAATATATGGAATTTAAACTTTCTGATAATCAGAAGTATAATATGATTTGGTCCCTTTTAAACACTAGATTCAATGAAGAAAACGGTTATATTATGGATTATGCGGTTTGTGACGTATATGATGAATATGCAGTTGTTTTTAAATTTGAAGATAAAGCTTATGAGAGAGCATATTATACAAAGAATGATGAAACAGATTCTCTTGCCATTGATAAAATGGAAATTTGTTATATTATAGATGTGAATGAAGATGAAAAGCGTGCTCTTGATGTTCTTCATACTATGAATAACAATACTTATGAGAAGATTGATGAAGTTGTAACTGAGTTGCAAAATAATGTAGAAGAATTTAGCTCCAAAATTGAAGAGAGTGGTGCTACAATTGCAACTTTACAACAGGATAAAGAGAGACTTGAGAGCGAATTAGAAGGAGCTACTGCTAATTATACAGCTGCTTTAGAAACAATTGAAACTCTTAACTCTGAAAAAGATGCCTTAAATGAATTTAAGGTGGCTACTGAACTGAAAGAAAAAGAGGCTGTTATTGAAAAATATACTACGCTTCTTGATGAAGAAGTAGTAAATAATTTCAAAGAAAAGATTGAAGAGTTTACTAAAGAAGATTTGGATAAAGAGCTTGCTTTTGCTCTGGTTCAATCTAAGTCAACTATTTTTACTAATGATGAAAGTAACTTTGTTCCAAAAGAGGAACCAACTCTTACTGGAATTGAAGCTATTTTAGAAAGACAAAAGAATAAGAAGAAGTAATAAACGGAGGATTTATTATGGCTTTTACAAGATTTGTAATTGACGGTTTTGGTCAATTAGAATTAAATAATGTAGCCTTCCGTAGAGATGGCAGGATCGAAGCACAGTGCGCGCTTGATGATACTGATTTTGCAGACGTCCCTGCTGAAAACGGTATGCTGCTTGCTGTAGATAGGGTTAATAGAACGGTTAAATTCCCAGCTGAGAATTCTAACCTTCCAATTGCTCTTAATTATACTACAGAACATATGTATGATGAAAGAGCTAATGCTCTTAAAGATTTTTCATTAGAAAGAGGTACATTCTTACCTAGATTAGGTTACCTTGCTACTGGTGATTTATTTACGACAAATTGTATTGGATATGATAATACTGAATGGACTGCAACGGGTTCAGGAGCAACAGCTAAGACTGCTGATGAAAATTTCAAGACAGCTTGTACTAATATAGCTACTACTCCGCTATATGGTGGTGTTAGTGAAGAAGGTGCTATTGCTGTTAGTGCTACCGCTCCAGAAGCTGGCCCGGTTCTTAAGGTTGTTGAAGCTACAACTATGCCGGATGGCACGTTTGGACTTAAGTTCCAGGTATTAACTGCGTAATTAAGGGGGTAATGATATAATGACTATTAAAGAAATGAAAGAATTAGCCCTTTGCGCGGCTAAGAATGAGGCTCCTACGAATTATTCGATGGAGAATGTTAATGATGCTCTTGTAGAAGGGCTTAGAGAAATGGCTGGTTCTGTTAATCAGTTCCTAAAGAACAGATATGATATTTATGAAATTATCATTGAAGCAGCCGATGAAATCGTTCCTAAGAAAGTTATTGATGCTGTTGGTATTTTTGCCGAAGTTAAGCAGGTCGGACAGGGTCAGAAAGCTTTATTTAGAACTAGATTAGGAAGAGCTAGAGCAAGAAAGTTCTTAACCCAGGTTGGTCTGTCTGGTGTATACGAGACATTCCGTCTTGATAATGGAACTTTTGAAGTTGGTGCGTATGCAATCGGTGGAGCTTGCACTATTGATTTTGAAAGAATGTTAGATGGTGCTGAGAATATGGCTGATTTAGTTAGTATTCTTACTGAAGCTCAAACTGATGCTGTTTATCAGCAAGTTCAGAAAGCTCTTCGCGCAGCGTTTGAAAAGACTGGTGTTCCCGAAAACAATAGGGCAACTGGTTCTTCCTTTAATGGCGCTGAAATGATGAAGCTGATTTCTACAGTTAGAGCTTATGGTAATGGCGCAGTTATCTTTGCACCACCGGAATTCGTTGCTGCAATGGGTGCTGATGCTATTGTTCCGATTACTGCTTATGGTGATCCGGCTGCTGCTGGAATTCAGGGTGTATATCATCCACAGGATATCGACGCAATTCACAATACTGGCTATATTAATCTGTTCAGAGGAACTCCGATTGTTCAGATTCCGCAATCTTGGGTTGATGAAAAGAATGAAGAAACTTGGATTGACCCGCAGCTTGCTTATGTACTGCCGACTGGTGGTGAAAAAGTTGTTAAGGTTGTCTTTGAAGGTGATACTCAGATGTATGACTTTGTTAACAGAGACCAATCTATGGAAATTCATACTTATAGAAAGCTGGGTACAGCAATTCTTACCTATCATAACTGGGGTATCTATAAGAATACTGGTATTCCGCAGACCTATGCAGAGATGTATAATGTTTAAGAATTAAAAAGGGGAGGGGAATTCCCTCCCCTTATTTTTTCATATCGGGAAATCCTATAGTTAGGATAGTTTTTTGGAGTTAAAAGGAGTAATAAAATGGAAAAGAAAGTTAAGGTTGTAAATTTAATTTCAAGTAGAGTTAATATTAATGTGCCAGATATTAGACTTAGTAGAGTATGGGAAAAGAAAGGCGCAGTTAAAGTGATTCCTTTTGAGCAATTAGAAGAAGCTCTTTATAATCCTGGCGTAGAAGCATTATTTAGAGAAGGTATTCTTGGAATAGATGATTTAGAAGTAAAGAAAAAACTGGGATTAGAGCCAGAGGATGCTACAGAACCTGTAAATATTATTGTTTTAGATGATGACCAAAGAAAGCGTTATTTAACAGTAATGCCAACAGTTGAATTTAAGTCAAAACTTCAAGAGTTACCACTCGAACAAGTTAGAGAGCTGGCGCAGTATGCAATTGAAAATGAGATTGCTAATTTTGATAAAGCAGAAATTATCAAAAAGATGATTGGTACTGACATTATTGGTTCTATTCAATTGAATAAAGCTGATAAAGAAAAGATTGAAAATAACTAAGGAGTTTAAAAATGGTTTCAGTTTATGATATATATGATGCCTTCTTATCGAAAATGTTAGAAGACGAGTGGTTAAACTGGACGGAAGAAGAAAGAGAAGAAGATTGGCGTTCCCTTTTAAATGCGGCAATTCCTTATTTCAAGTTTCCTAGAGTTAGCTTAGAAATAGATGAAAATGGCAATTTTGTTGATGAAAATTTTTCTAACGAAGAAATTCAACTTCTTGCAACCTATATGAAATGTGAATGGTTAAATAGAACTATTCTTACTTGGGAAAATGTAAAGCCTTTATATGTAGAGAGAGATTTTTCCCAAGCTAATTTAATAGATAAATTAAAGCAATTGCTTGAAAGAGAGGAATATAAAGCATTGAAACTTGAGCGAATTTACTATCGTTCTATTAAGGGGAAACCGTTTAAGTATAGTAAGTTAGCGGGAGAGTAAGATGAAATATGTTCCTGGTATGGGCGAAGGATATGCAAATAGTTTAAAAAATAAATTATTTGGTTTACTTTGCGAATATGAAAAAGGAAGAGAATGGGAAAAATTTTTGGATTCGATTTTGATTGAATTATATGGCTTTGCACCAGAAGAAAGAAGTATTAATTATTATACTTTATTCCATAAGATTTCTTCGCTACGATATTTAAGATATGAATATTTTAGAAGTACAATTTTTGATTGTATGTCTTTATTATCTAAGCAGGGGGAAGAAGAAGATGGGCTATTATGAAAATGTATATTTAAAAAGATTAAATAGATATGGAATAGATTTTCAGTCTAGGATGCAAGGACAAAGAGAAGAAAATTTTCACAGGCAATTAATGCGTTCAGTTTATTATATAAATTTTGAATATAATGGAGAAATTCAAGAAGGTGAATTAACTCCAATGCGTCAAAATGAAACTAAGGTAATGCAATATTTATTAACTGATGTGCATTTAGATATGCCGAATGGAACCATTCTTTTTATTCCTAATAAAAACAATGAGTTACAACCATGGTTAATCTATTATTTAGAAGATTTAAAAGCTAGTGGTTACAATAGATATATTATGTTAAAAATGACTCATTTTCTTTCTTGGATAGATAGAGACGGAAATGAACAAACTTCTTGGGCATATTTTTATGGACAAGAAGATAATATGTTAAAAGACGAATTGAAATCGCGCAGTAGAAGTAGAGTTTTATATACTGAGAATTTAAAATTGAGCTTCTTTATTTTGCCACTTAATGAATATATTCGTAAAGATGATTATTTAGAAGTTAATGCAGGTGGACAATTGGAATCTATAAAAGAAGCCTATGTTGTTACTGGTTATGATACACAGTCTACTCCTGGAGTAGAATTTGTATCTGTTGACCCACAATATATTCGTGATTTAACTCCGCCACCAGAGCAAAAAGAAGGAGATAGTGATGATGATTTCTTTTGGATTAATGGAGGTGGTGAATAATGGAAGTTAGAAATTGTGCAGATATAGGTATAAATGCTCAATACATTATAAAAAGGCTTTTAGCTAATCAAAATTTACTTAAATTATTATATTATACTGATAAAGACCCATTAAGTCATGAAGATTTAACTCAAGAACAAATTCATAATGAAGTTTTTGAAAAATTAATTAAAATAGTTCCTAGAGTTGGTCCAAAAGAAACCGCTCATTCAGTTATAGCTTTGAGGATTGCGCGCGGTCGTGGAATAGTTACAAATAGTGAGTTTAAAAATGTTTTTATTAGTTTAGAAATATTTGTTCCAATGACTCAGTGGATTATTAAAGATACTAATTTAAGACCTTTTGCTATTATGGGGGAAATTCAAAAATCTTTAAATAATAAAAAAATTGAGGGGTTAGGAAAGTTAACAGGTGGAGATTTTGATTTAAATTTTTTAACTGAAGAAATTTCTGCTTATGAACAAACTTTCTCATTAACATCTTATGATTAATGATAAGGTCTTTCTTGGTTTTCCAATAGAATTTAAAGATATTTGTAAAGTTTATCCTCCTACTGTAAATGATGTAGTTGGTAATGATGATTTTTCTATTTATCAATCATTATTTACAATGACACAAGAAGAATTAGATGAGGCTTATTTAAAAGATGAAAGTGTGGTGCAAGTTCCAACTCCTTATCAATATTTATTAATGAATTATTATCAAAATGAAGGAGTTAGTCAAAAAATAATTGATGCTTTTAAGCAGTTTGTACACGAACCTGTAACTATTGTTCCAGAACTTGAAATGTTATTAATAGGAAAAAGTGAGGATGAGTTAGACCCAGATGTGGATTTGGAAAATCCTAGACTATTAAAAGAAGAAGATTATTTTGATTTTCAAAATTGTATTCGGATGTCTATGGGATTAGATAAAATTAAATTACCAGACCCAGAAGAAGAAAATTTAGACCCGCGTGTCAAACGATGGAAAATGAAGATTAAGGAGCATGATGAAATTATTAATAGAAAAAAAGCTAAAAATGCTCCAACTTTTGGAACTTTACTTGCTGCAATTTGTTGTATGGGAATTGGTTTAAATCCACTTAATATTGGAGAGATGAGCTATGCGTGTGTGCAATGGCTGATTGCAATGTATCAACAGAATGAAGAATATGATGTTGATATTAGAGCATTACTTGCGGGTGCGGATAGCAAAAAGGTAAAACCAAAATATTGGATTAAAAATTTAGATAAAAAAGAATAAATAGGAGGCTATTTAATATGGCAAGTATTCTTGATAAATATGGTATTAAAGAAGTTGCTGATGTCGTATTTTATGAGTTAGATACTAAGGGCGCACCTTCTGCTCCGGCGCTTTATCTTGATTCCTTAAAGGTTTCAACAATTGAGCAGTCTGCGGAAACTGTAGATGCCACAGGTGGTAAGGGTAATGTTAAGTTACTTACATGGGATACGAATAAGGAAATTACTTTAACTCTTGAAGATGCATTATTTAGTGCGAAGTCTCTTGGCATCATGTTTGGTGGTACTATGACTAATAATGGTGCTAATCAAGAAGTTCTTAAAACTTTAAGATTTAATGAAGTTATTTCTAAAACTGGCTCTGATTCTGCAACATATTGGCAATTTACAATTAAAGATGTAAATTATGCTATTGATAAAACAAAATGTACTTATTTTGTATATAGAGATAATGATCAGGCTCATGATACTACACCTACACCAGTACCTGTAGCAGATGTTATAGCTGCATCACCAGCTTCTTGGGATTTTGTAACTTTTGATTTATTAGATGCTACAAAAGTTGCTGCTAATGGAACTATTTCTGGTAGAACCTCTGGTAATGGTATTGTTTCTAAGGGTATTACAATTGATATTACTTCTAATTTTGATTCTAATACTTATTATATTACTGGTGATACTTTCGCAAGAAACTTTGAATCTGGTAAAGATGAATTTTTACAATTTATTGTTCCGAAGGGAAAAGTTTCTGCTGAAGATGTTAGCTTAACAATGGAAGCAGATGGTGATCCTGCTACATTCTCTATGACTGTTAATTGCTTAAAGGCAAATGATGGTTCTATGATTAAGTTAGTTAAATATACTCTTGGTGAAGAGGCTACAGTTTCTAACTATGGTACAAATAAGGGTGTTGCTTCTGTATTAGACCATTATAACGGACCTAATCAGAGAGATAAATATGCACAAGTTAACTCTACTATCACTCATGATTCCGGTTCACTTATGGAAGAAGCTTCTATTACTGATGAAGGTTAATCAAATAATTATTTTTAAAGGCGGGGAGGCGGCAGTCTCTCCGCTTATTTTCTTTTATATAAGGAGTAAATTAAATGGATAAAGAGTTTGGTTTACAAGAACTGTACTTTGTACAGCTAAAATCTACTTATCCTATAGAGATAAAAGGAAAAGAATTTGCCGCAGGAGAAGTAGTTGCGGCATTCGATAATATTCAAATCGCTAATTTCCAAGACATTCATAAAGAAGCCGCTGCACAAGGCGGTTATCAAAATCGAAAATTAGTAATTTGGAATAGGACTGAGGGAGTAGATTTAATTTTCACACAAGGAATATTTTCAAAAACTCAAATGGGCTTAATGAATAATATGCGACTTATTTCATTAAATGAAAACCAAGTTGTGCGTATAGCTCAAAGAGATGAGTTAGAAACAGATGACGAAGGAAAGATTACATTAACCCATGTTCCAATAGATTCATGGATTTTTGTTTATAATAAAGAAACGGGTGAGAAACTGACGAGTCTTTTGATGGTTAGTGAAGACACAATTCAAACTCCCTTAATCTATAAGGATGTTATTGTAGATTATGAATACGGGTATAATAATGGTGTAGATGTTAGTTTTATCGGTGAGGACATTTTTGATGGGTTTTTAAGTTTGGAAGGTCGAACAAGAATTAAAGATGATGAAACTGGTGAAACACATACTGCAATTATCTATATTCCAAAATTAAAAATTACGTCAGATTTTAATCTCACTTTGGGACAAAATGCTCAACCAGTGGTAGGGAAGTTTAAGGCGACGGCACTTGCGACTGGAGAGCGAAAACAGTCAAAAGCCTTAGAGATATATTTTTTAAATGAGGATATAGATAGGGATAGAGATGATAGATGACGTTAATTTTTAATTAACGTCATTTTTTTATTTGTATAAATGGAGGTAGATTAATGGCTGGCTATAGCGAAACTGTAAATTTACAAATTAATGCTATAGGTAATTTTTCTAATGTAATTGGAGAGGTTAATAAATTACAATCTAGATTACAAAGTTTAAAATTACCGGCAAATCTTAATGGAAAATTTGAAAGTAGTTTAAAAGATATTATTAATAAGTATAATCAATTTCAAAATTTAGCAGAAAAAGGCGTCCAAACAAAAGGAGATTTTTCTAAATTAAATAATTCTGCAAGAGATTTTGAAAATTCTTTACGCTCTTTAAGAAAAGAATTAACTGGAATTTCAGAAAAAGATATTAGAGTACGAGTAAATAACTTACCAGAAGTAAAAGAATTAGAAGAAGAAATTAAAAGATTAAGTGTTACATATAAAGATTTACAACATTTAGGAACTAATAAAATTAGTGGTTCTTTTGGTGAAAAAGAAGTACAAAATATAAGAAAATTAGTTGGAGAGTCAAAAACTTTAAAACCGCTATTAGAGCAAGCATTTTCTACAATAAAAACTGGTAATATTGATGAAAGTTTAGTTGCAATAAATAGATTTGAGACTGCTTTAAATAAAATAAGAGGTGCAGCGGCGAACCAATTTGGTTTAGATAGAAAGCTTGAAATACAAAAATATATAAACGAAGCTCGTTTAGAATTAGAAAGAATGGGTAATGGTGCTTCAGAAGTAAAAGCAAAATTAGACCAAATTAAAGCAGACCGCTTTAATCAAATGAAAAATGGAATTTCTGGTGCTGTTAATCAATTAGATCGTTTAGGAGATTCTGCTTCTAGAAGCACTAAAGAAATTTTAGAAACGGCTAGAGCTTCACAAAACGTAGGAAATCAATTAAGTAATTTACAAACTCAAGCTAATTACTTTTTTGGTTTACAAAATATGTTGCAACTGTTTAGAAGAGGTTTAAGAGATACCATTCAAACTGTAAGAGATTTGGATAAGGCTATGACTGATACTGCAGTTGTAACAGATATGACAGTTAGTGATTTGTGGGCCCAATTACCAGATTATACAAAATTAGCTAATAAACTAGGGGCTACTACTCAAGGTGCTTATGAAACAATGACCCTTTATTATCAACAGGGTTTAAATAAACAAGAAACTTTCGAAATTGGCGAAGAAACTATGAAGATGGCACGTATTGCTGGTTTGGATTATGCTCAAACTACCAATATGATGACTGCAGCTCTTCGTGGTTTTAATATGGAACTAAATCAAACTTCTGCAAAGAGAGTTAATGATGTTTATTCTGAATTAGCAGCTATTACTGCATCTGATACTAGAGAGCTTGGTTTAGCCATGGAAAGAACTGCTTCTATTGCCCATTCGGCTAATATGGATTTTGGTAATACTACAGCTTTCTTGGCTCAAATGATTGAAACAACTCGTGAAGCTCCAGAAAATTTAGGTACTGCGATGAAAACAATTATCGCAAGATTTCAGGAATTGAAAGAAAATCCTTATAAAATTTCTGAAGTTGAAGGAGAAGAAGTTGATTTTAATAGAGTTGATAAAGCATTAAAATCCATTGGCGTTGATTTAATGGATAATAGAGATAAATTTCGTGATTTAGATGATGTATTTATGGATATTTCATCTAGATGGGATGGTTTATCACAAACTCAACAAAGATATGTTGCAACCATCGCGGCAGGAGCTAGACAACAGTCTCGTTTTCTTGCTATGGTTCAAAATTATGATAGATTAAAACAATTAACTGATGCGGCGGCCAATAGTGAAGGGGCTTCAGATGTTCAATTTTCAAAAACTCTTGACTCGATGGAGGCAAAATTAAATAAGTTAAATAATGCTTGGCAGCAATTTACAATGGGCATTACTAATAATGAACTTATTAAAAGTGGTACTGGTTTCTTAGTTAAAATGTTAGATGCAATTAATAAATTTGAAACTGGTATAGAACACTTAGGAGATAATATTGGTGGAGTTTTTGGAGATATATTTAAGTCTATCACTTCTTTTTCAGCTTTACTTTTAGGTTTTAAAGGACTTGGAAAACTTACTGATATAGGAATTGGTATGTTAGGCGGAATGCTTGGCATGGGAAAAGGCACAAAAACTAAAATGTTTGGTGGTATGAGTGGCATACGTCAAGCTACAAATGCAGCCCAGGCTAAGGCTATTAGTAATCCTATTGTTGCTGCAATAGAAAAGGCGACTTCAATAATTACTAAAACGCCAATGGCTTCTAAGCAAGCACAAGAAAGCTCATCTCCTACTAAAGTTGCAACTAAACAAAATTTAGTAGAAGCGCGTCAGAAATTAAATTATTTAGGTTCTGTGAAGGGTAATGTAAGCCCTCAAGATTTTAGCAAAGCAGTATCAGGACATGGTTTTAGTTTTACTTATAAAGATGTAGATAATATAGTAAAAGATTTTGATAAAGAAGTACAAACAGCTTTATACAGAAATCAAAAAGGTACTAGAAAAGCTTTAGAAAGAACCTTTAATAATTCATTAAAGAATATGAATATCAGTGATGGTGCAAAAAATGTTGCAAGTAATTTATATAGTAATTTAGATTATCAAATGGCAACAGGAAGAACTGATATTTCTAAAACTTTAGAAACTCTTTTTAATCCAACTAAATTAGGTCGTCAAATTGGTGGCGATTACGGCACAGAAATAAGAAAAGCAACTTTAAAAGAATATGGAAGAATTCGACAAGAAGGTATTCAAAGAGGATATAAAGGAAAAGAATTAATTCAATTTGTTAAACGTAATAAAGGAAGTCAATTAGAAACAACTTTAAATGAAAAAGAAATTGCTGCGAATACGTCTCGTATGCAAAATTTTACATCTTCGGTTAATAGCGCTGGTTCTGCAATGATGCAGCTTGGTATGACATTTCAATCAATTGGATTTGGAAGATTAGGGGGGATAATAAGTACTTTAGGAAGTGGTTTATTATCACTAGGAATGACTGCAGAAGTAGCAGCTAATGGTTTTAGACTTTTAAAAACAGAGGCGGCAGGGGCTCTTAAAGCTTTTACAGCGGCCGCGCCGATGATGGCTGTTGCAGCGGGAGCTTTTATAGCTGCTTTTGCTGCATATAAAATTAAACAAAAACAAATTAAAGAAATTCGAAAAAGTGGAAAAGAAGTAGTTGATGCTTATGAAGAAACTACAAAATCAGTAGAAACTAATTTAAATAAACTTAATAAAATAGAACCAGATTGGAATAAATGGATAGCTGGAGTAGATAATAATGGCAATAATATTAATTTAGGAACTGAAGAATATCAAGATTATAAAAAAGCTGTAAAAGATATTATTAAAATGCATCCTGAATTAATAAAAGGATATAATGCAGAAGGAGATGCGATTATTGATAATAGTCGTGCTTTAAAAGATGCTAAAAGATTAGAGGAAGAAAGACAAAAAACTGCTACAAAAGAATATTTAGACAATGGTCAAAAAATTATAGATAGAAGAAATTCTACTAAGCGTTGGCAGAATGGTCAACAGCAAACTATTGAACCAAGTATGTATTCTCAGGGTGCAGGAAGTCGTTCTTATGAAAAAAGTACTATACAAAAAGATGCTCAAGAAGTTGCGGATGCAATAAAAAAAATAGATGGTGGAGAAGACCTTTTAAAAAAATGGAATGTTACTTTTGATTCATTAGGTAACATTACTCAAGATGGCATTGCAATTTTAAGAGATCACGCCGGTGATTTTCAAACTGAATTAACGAAAACATGGGAGAATCCTACTGAAGCACAACAAAAATTATTAACAAATTCTAATGATGCTATAGCTCAATTAGGAAAAGATTTTAAAGGTATTGAAGATGTATCAAAAGAAACTTTTGATGCTTTGAAGGTTTATGCAACAGATCAAAAACTTTTTGATACTATAGATTCAGATTTAGTGGCTCCTTTTCAAACTGCAATAAGTAGAATTGCAGAACAAGATTTAAGTTGGCCGGAAGCCCAAAAAGCAGTAGATGATTTAGGTAAAAAATATCAAAATCTTGGTGGATACGCGGAAGAATTTAATAGTATTCAAGAAAAAGTAGAGGAAGCTCAAGAACAATTTGGAAAAGATTTAGATGCATCTGCTTATAAAGAAACAGTTGAAAATTTAACTGCCCCAATGGATAAATGGATTGAAAAATTACGTTCTAGTTCAGATCAGGCGGATAAAATTTTAGCTGATTGGGCGGAAAATCAAAAAGAAAAATTTGAAAATATAGGCGAAAGTTTACCTACTCTATCAGAGGCTTTTAATACTTGGTCAGGAGAAATAGCTTCTGCAAATTCGGCATATGAAAATTGGACAAAACAAAATGAAGATGGAGACCTTTATACTGGTGTAGAAAACTTCAAAAAAATGATGGATGAAGTCAATGATGAAGTTGATAATTTAGGTCGTGGCTCTAATCAATGGTGGACTGCTGCCCAAGCTATGTTTGGAGAAGATTATATCTTTAAAAATGGAAAAGATGCCATTCAATCTCATATGAAAGAAGTCCAAGAATATTTAAAAGATGGGCAAGATGGAGTTGATAATTTTTTAATAGATATTAGAGATAAATTTCAAGAAGTTTCTTTAGATGATACTGGTTTATTTGAAGAAGGAAAAACTATTGGAGATTATATTAAAAAAACTGCTGAAGGTAATCTTGATTTTTCTAATTTAGATGTTACAAATGAACAATTAAATGCTATAGCTGAAAAAATAGGTTTATCTGGTGATTTATTTACTTCATTAATAAATAAAGCTAGACAATTTTATGATATTCGTTTTGGAAATGTAGAAGATATGCGTAAAGCAATAGCTGGAGCAGAATCTACTTTAATAGGAAACGGAAAAACATCTGATGGTAATAGAAATATTTATTCAAAACGCTCTGATTTTGTTAATGAAGCTTTAACTAATGGAGTTAGACCTAATGAAATAAAAAAATATATTAAAGAATTGCAGAAATCTGGCGTCACTTTAATGAAAGATGCTAAAGATTTAACTAAAGATAGTGGCTTAAGGGATTTATCAAAATATATAAAGGATTGGGGCATTAGCCAAGGTAAAACCAAGACAGATATTGGTAAATTAAATCAAACTAGTATGCATGATTTAATTGCCCAATTTAATAAAGCTGGATATTCAAAAGAGGAAATTCAAGATATTTATGAGGCTGCCAGTGAAAAAGGAATGATTACTGGTGATGAAAAAGAAAGCTTTAATGAAGCTTATAATTCAATAAAAGCTGCAGAAGACCCTGTAATTTCTTCTACTCAATCTATTGAAAGTTCTACTCAAGGAATTCTAAGTGGTGTTAATGCAATACAGGCTGGAATGGGAATTTTAACTAAAGAGACTAGAGGAGAAGTAGATAAGAGTATTAAAGATGCGACAGATTTGCAAAAGGCTTTTATGAAGGGTGACCAATGGTCTACTTATGATGAATTTCAATTAGATTTAGAAGATACTAAAGCAGGATTACAAGATACTTTATCAATTTTAGAGAAAGGGCAGTCAACTTTTGCTGAAGGTACTGAAGGATGGAAAGAATATGATAAATTAATAAATAAAGTTAATAATAAATTAAAAGCACTTGAAGATTTAGATTTAACTGAAGAAGAATTTAATCAAAAACAAACTAATAATAGATTTAATGAATTAGAAAAAGGATTAAGAGAAAAATATGGAGCCAATGCCTTTGAAGCGATGCTTAATCAATATATGGCAAAAGGTTTTGGAAATACTAATTTAGGTAAAAGACAAGAACTTACTTGGACAAATAAACAATTAAATTCTCAGAATTTTGAAAATGCAAAAACTTGGGGAATGACTCCTCAAAAAGGAGAATATTCAACTTATATGGGGTCTACTTTAACATCTAAAGACTTAGGTGATAAAGAAGGGCAATATGCGTTAACAGTGACCCCCATGCTACAAACTAAATCTGGTAAACCAGAGGTCTTAAGTAAAGATACTGTAACACAATATATGCAAAATTTGTTAGATCAAAGTACTGATGAAAATGGTACTATTGATTGGAGCAAAATGTTTGATTTAGATGCTAATCCTGAAGCTACTGGAATGGTAACTAAAACCGGGGAAAAAATACATGGATTATTAATGGCTGGTTTTGAAGGGGAAGGCAGCGCAGATGCTTCTTATGCTATGTCTGAATTTGAGCATATATTAAGTTCTAATGGATTATTGGCACAAGATACTAGTGTAAATGGTTTAGACGAAATGGCGCAGAGCGCTGCAGCACTAAACACAGAACTTAGTAAAACAGGTACAGAAGGTACTATGATGGCGCAAGCTGTCAAAGATTCATTTATTGATCTTAATGCTGAAGGATTAAAAAATTTAGATTCTGGGTCTTTACAAAAAGTATTAACAGATTTAGGAGCTACCCAAAAAGATTTAGATCGTATAAAAGATACGCATCCAGAAATTGATATTAATGCCATGGATGAAGATTTTATCAAATCTATGGATAAGGTTGAAGAAGAAGAAAATAAGGATCATGAAGTAGGGGTTAAAGTTACTACTGAATCTAACGATGGCAGTAAATTTAACCCACAAAGTATGTTAGAAAATGGCGGTTTTGTTGGAAATTCGAGTGATAAAGGATTAGCAATGTCTATTCCTATGACTCCACAACCTATTAATAAAACTCCAGAAACAGAAGATGAAAGTTGGTGGATCAAATTTTTAAAAATTCCTAAAAAAACAAGCGAGCAAAAAATTGATGTTCCTATTACAGCTGCCGCAAAAGTAAATGAAGCAACCAAAGGTTTAAAAGAAAAAGTTCAATCGAAAGTATCTAAAATATTATCTAAAATTAAAGGTGGAAATGTAAAAACTAAAACTACTACGACTGCAGAAGTAAAGGCTAAAACTAGTGGTCAGCCACAAGTATCAGCTTTATATAAAACTATTAATAAAGTAAAATCTAAAGTAGTAGATGTTACAGCAAAGGTTAGTGGTACTGGAGCTGTTCAAGCTGTTAAAAATGCTATTAGTTCTTTAAAAGATAAAGTTGTTAATTTAGTAACAGTTAAAAAAACGAGAAATGAAGGAAATACTGGTGCGGCAGGTATTAATAATCATATCTCTCATCGTGCGCCTTTGCCAACCGTAGGATCATTAGCGAAAGGTACTAAAAAAGGTACATTAGGTCCCAAAAATCGTGGAGGAATGACCCTTACTGGAGAAAAAGGTTTTGAAGTAGCTTGGTTGCCTTCAGAAAATCGTTCCGCTATTTTAGGAGAAAATGGCCCTCAAATGGTAGATTTACCTAAAGATGCTGTTGTATGGAACCATGAACAGTCTAAAAAAATAATGAAAGGTAAATTTGTTTCAGCCGGCTCTTTAGCTAATACAGAAGGAGAAGCTAAAATAGGTCAAAAAAATAAACCGGGCGGAGGCGGCGGAGGCGGCAAAAGCGGTAATAATGATAGTAATAGTGACAAAAAAAATAAGCCTAGGCATGATAAGTCTGTTGCCAAATATATGAAGGAAATTACCAAAAAAGTTGGTAAAACAGTAGCAAAACAAACTCAAATACAAAAAGTACAGGGAAAAATAAATCTATGGTGGTGGAATATGACCAAAAAGGTCGAAGCTACCCAACGTAGAATTGATAAAATATCAAAAGAAATTAGCAAATCTTTATCTGATGTTATAACTACTATAAAAGACGTTGCAAATGATGTAAGTCAATATATAAAAGACCTTAACTTACAAATTAAATATAATACACAGATGAGCCAGAAAGCTGATAAAGGCTTAAAAAAATTAGATAAAGGTAATGGCTCAAAAACAAATAGAAAAATTAAAAAACAAAATAAAAAAGTTGACAAAGAAAATAAAGACGTTAACAAGCAACAAAAAAGAGTTGACACGGCAAAATATCTTTATGAACAAGCAAAAGCTAAAAAAGCTAGTAAAAATAAGATAAAAGCTGCAAAAAATGTATATAAAGAAGAAAAGAAAAGACTAAAGAAAGAAAAGAAACAGCAAAGTAAACAAGATAAAAAACTTAAAAATTTACAAAAAGGTACAAATTGGTCTACAGTTTCTTATAAAGTAACTCAAAAAACACGCGAAAGAAATGCAAAAACTGGCAAATGGGGCAAATGGAAAAAAGAAAAAGTAACTAAAAAAGATAGAGTTGATTTATCAAAATTTGTTTACTGGGACGAAGAAAGTGGTTCTTATCAAATTGATTATAAAAAAATAAATAAAAAATATGGTAAGAATAAATCAAAAGCTAAAGCCGTTGGAGAAGCTGCGAAGAAAAAAGTTGAAGACTTACAAAATAAGAAAAATACTGCTGATGATAATATTCAAAAGGCCCAAGAAGCATTAGAAGAACTTAGCAAAAACCTTTATGAAACTTTCTATGCTTGGAAAAATGATTTGACAGATGTTTGGGAATTAACTAAAAAAATTGAAGATTTACAGGCTAAGATGGGAAGGGCCGATAGTTATATTTCTTTATTAGAAGCTCAATTAGGCGCTTCTAAGTCTGCTAATTTAAAGCAATATATGAAAGAGTATAATGATGCTTTTTCAACCTCTTTAGCTTTACAGGTAAAGACAGTTCAAGAACAAGCTAAATCAATTGAAGCTCAACAAACTGAACTTGAAGCAACATTATCTCATAAAAGTGAAGATAATGAAATTGTTGCGATTAATAAAAAAATTAGTGAAAGTGCTTCAAATAAGTTAGCAGTACAATATAACGATGCATGGGTTAATAGAAGTTTAGCTGTGTTTCAAGCACATATAGATGAACTAACCGAGGATAAAAAAGAACAAGAAAAAATAATAAAAAAATATGAAACAAAAGTAGAAAAAAAATCACACAAATTATCTGATCAGATAAAACTTAATGAAGCAAGAGAAAAATTAGCTGAGATTGAAAAAGAAATAGATAATTATGAAACACTTAAGACAGATCGTAAAAAATATTCGGATCAATATGCTAAAGAACATCCAATCTTATCTGAAGCAGAAGAGTTAGGTTTAAAAGAAGATAAAAAACAATTATTAAAAAGAAGAGACATTATAGAAGAAGCTTTAAAATATTTAAATCCAACTTCATATTCTGATGGGACTTTTGATTTTAATTTTGACCAAAAAACTTTAGAAGAAGAGAAACTTAAAGGAACAATAAGTACAGAAAAATATGAACAAATAAAAGAATATATCGAAGATTTACTTGATAAAAATAGTGAATTAAATTCTTCAATTGAACAATTAAATTCTTCCTTAACAGATATTTATTCAAAAATCACTGAATTAAATGAACAGTGGGCTGAATATTCAATGGATTTGTTAGAATATGTTGAAGAAGAACAAAAAGATGAAATAGATAGGCTTACAAAATTATCTGATAGTATTAATGATACTTTAAAAGATTTACTTGATAACGTTAAAAAGAACTTAGATGCGCGTCGTCAAAAAGAAGACAATACTCAAACAGAATTAGATATAAGTCGTAAGCAACAAAGATTAGCTGCATTAGAGGCTGATACGTCTGGTGGAAATCAAGTAGAAATTGCTCAATTAAGAAAAGAAATCGCCGATAATCAAAAAGATTATGGTCGTACTTTAGAAGACCAATTGCTTGATCGTTTGCAAGATTCTGCTGATGAGGCTCAAAAACAAAGAGAGCGCCAAATTTCTTTATTAGAAAATTTAAATAGCACAGCAAATAATGTAGCTAAAGTTAATGAATGGATGTCTGCTCCAGAGTATTATGAAGAAGAAATTCGACAGGCATATTATAAAAAAGAAGACTATGATAATGTACCAATTGCCGAACAAAATAAAATAGAGAATGATTTTAAAGATTTCTTTACTAAATTAACCACCAATCGAGTACAATTAGCTATGTCTGAAGAGGCCGCGAAGTTGCTTAAAGATCAAGTAACAGAGGCACAGAATCTTCAAAGTGCATTAGCAGAAAGTGTTACGGAACAAAAAGATTCAATTAATGCGGCAGGTCAAAAAGTAGAAGAAGCAACAAATGCTTTAATAGAACAAAAAACTGCTACAGATGCTTTAGTCCAAACAATAAATTTTTTAAATAATACTATGAATAGAGAAAGTTTGGAAGAGCCTCATGAGAATCCAGAGGAGCGCCATGAAAATTTAGATGAACAAAAAGAAACTGGAATAGCTCAAAAATATATAGATAAAGGAGTAGAAGTCCTTAAAGATGCTAGTGCTAGTGGTTTATCTAAAGAAGTAACTGCAAATGTTCTTCATGGAGCTGCACAAGCTACTGTAAATGTTGCAAAAACAATATCAAGAGGTATTAATTTATTTAGAAAATCTTTACATTTTGATACAGGTGGTTTGGCTGATTTTACTGGTCCAGCTTGGTTGGATGGTACCCCTTCTAAACCAGAATTAGTACTTAATTCAGCTGATACTAAAAATTTCTTAGCACTTCGTGATGTATTAAGTAATTCAATTGGGTCAATTAATAGTTCTAATGATACAACAAATAATAGCTCAATATATGAAATTAATATTAATGTAGACCATATAAATAATGATTACGATGTTGATAAAATTGCTGAAAGAGTTAAAAAAGACATTATTAAAACATCAGGATATAGAAATGTTACACAAGTTAGAAATTTAAGGTAAATAAAAAGAGGTCGTTTTAAACGGCCTCTTTAATTTTATTATTCCATAAATGGCATTAGCGCCTCAAGCTGATCAGGAGTACATTCAAAATTGTCTCCTAAATCATCAATTTTTAAACCGTAGGTGTCAACTTCTACTTCTAACATATGCAAATCTTCTAATGCCTTATTGCAGTCTTCAATCATTTCTTCTTTAATAATAATTTGGCTACCATCATCATTGAAAACAAAATTTCCTTCATCGTCTTTCTTTGCATAGGTATTCAGAATTTCTTGAAACTTTTCTGCATAAAATTCGTTTTCTTTTTCAAGAGCTTTTTTAATTTTATTTAACTTATAAGCTCCTTTTAGCGGTAAATTTGCGTTGCTAAAAAAATCTACATTGTTTCCAAAGTTAATAACCTGGTCCATCGTAATCTTAACCATTTAAATCCTCCTATTCCCAGTTAAATATTTCAACTTTCTTTTTATGTTTATCATTTATATATTTACCAATACCAATTGCATCAGCAATATCATCAGATACAGTTATATCAAACCACTCTTTAACTTTTGTTTGCATTGAACGTTTACGGTCAGCACGAGCACGTCCTTTTACTTCACAATGGGCACGCCATGTAGCTGGTGGTACGATAACATATTCAACTTGTTGTTCATGACAGGTTGCCATGAGTATACCTTGCAAACGAGCTAAAGTTTGATAAGTTGTTACTCCAACATTTTTATTATTAATTTGTTGTAGCTGTATTCCTTCAATACCAATTATATCTGGCTTCCAATTGTTAATTAATTGTATTAGCCAATTTTTTATTTCTATATCGCGTTCTATTTCGTCTCCTGCGGCCGCTTCAAACGTATCAGCATATACAAGCTCTCCATCATCAAAAATTGAATATCCCGTAATATGAGTAGCTTGGTCAAGCCCAATAGAACGTTGTATTGATTTGTTTTTTGGTTTTATTTCATTTGAAAAATTATATTGATTTTGTTTACAAATTGGACATTCCCATTTATCTCTAACCTTTTTATATGGAAGAAAAATTTTGTGATTTTCATTACACATAAAAGTTAATTCAGTATCTAAATTTTTATATTCTTCTGAAATTAATGTCCAATTGTGTTCTATCGCCGCCTTTCTTATATCTTCTATTTTAATTTTAGCCAATGCCTGTAGAACCGAAGCCGCCACCGCGGTCTTCACCAATTTCTCCTACAGATTCCACTTGCACAAATTCTGCTTTTGGAACTTGAACTAATCGCATTTGAGCAAAACGTTGCCCTTCTACAATTGTATATGATAAACCATGTTCAATTGACTTAATATGAATTTCTCCATTATCATCAAATTCATAATCTATATCTTTAAAAGGCGGCTCAATATTTTCAATAATAACTCCTATTTCATCACGATATCCGGAATCAATAAGTCCAGGAGTATTTGCAATACGAAGTTTAGTTTTTACCGACTGACCAGAGCGCGGCTGTATAAGTATAGCGTATCCTTCTGGTATTGCCATTTTAATTCCAGTACCGATAATTTTTGTTTCTCCTGGCATAATTGTGATTTCTTCTTTTGCATAAATATCAAGTCCAGCATCTGTTTTGTGAGCATAGGTTGGAACTTTAACTCCATCTTCTAATTCACAAGAGATGAAAACTGTTTTATATATACTATCAGAAACAGAAAGAAGTTTATTTGCAGCTAAGGTATAAATTTGTTTAAGAAATTCTTTTTTAGCTTCACTAAGAAAATCCATTTCATCAATTGCCTTGCTTGCTACTTCAAATTCTTTTTGAATAGTTTCTGGAGTGTAATCTTGTTCAAATGAAATTATTTTTAATTCTTTTTCTGTTGTAGAATCGTTTAAAGTTTCGTTAAATAAGTCTAAAATTTGAGGTTTTAATGTTTCAAATTGTTCATCATCTAAACTCATTAAAGATTCAAACATTTCTAGACCGCCGATTAAATCAATGGCATCTTTATGTTCTTCATAAAAGTTAGCTAATTCTTCATCAGAAAGTTGAGGAGTAAATTCATCTTCTTCAATGATATGCAAACCTTCTTCATTTGTAGAAGCTGCAGTTGTTACACTAGGAGGTAATTCTTCTTGTTCTCCTACAATAACCATATTAATATCTTCATTATTCATAGTCATCCCAAATTCCTCCGAGGATTCTTGTTACTTTAATTAAATATTGTTCAGCTACTATTTCACCTTTAGCTTTTTTTGTTTTATAAGTGTATCCACTCGCGCCAACTGTGTGTCCATGCTGTTCAGCATCTTCTCTAAAATTTTGAATTGCTTTAATAGCTTCTTCTTCTGTGTCTACTACATATTCTTCTGTTCTTTTAATTAATCTCATTTTTATTCTTCTCCTTTAATATTTATATTACTATTAAAAGTTGTATCTGTCGCGTCTACACAAGTAACATGGGTCCACCAATGATTTGGGTCTGGCGTCCATGTTATTGAAGGAGTATAATAAGTATAAACATTGTTATTTTTACCATCGTTATAACCTTCTTTATAAACTTCATCAAGCAACTTTTTTAATTCTTCTCCAGTAAATTCAATTTTATTATTTTCATTTTTTGAAAAAGTTCTTATCATTATTTGCTTTCCTCCAAAGTAAAAAATAATAATTCATAAGCATAAGGAAGTTCTTCATTAAACTTATCTATTAACCAACGCCATTCTGATAATTTATGGTCATGGCGCTGATGAATTAAAGTTAAAACATTTTCATAATTCATTGTAATAGTACGAGTCTGAAGCCATGATTCTGGAAGCCAACGAATTAATTCTTTCCAATATTTTTTATCATTTGTTTCAAGATATTTTAATCTAAGGTCTTCTAAATATCTAATAATACATTTTACATGGTCTGAATTTTTCATTGACCAAGTTTCGTGATCTAATCCAAAAGGAAAATCTTGAAAATCATCAGTTTCAAAACAATCTAATGTAATTGGTGTAGTTGCTAATTTGTGCATTGTCGAAGTCGAATTAGCAACTGTCCCTACTTTATATGTATCAAATTCTTTAAAAAAGTAAAGCGGCGCGGTTAAATCAAACGAAACTATAATCTGACGAAGAAACTTACGATGCTCACTGCCAGCACGAATTAGTCTTTGTGCAAGTTGTAGATCTTTAGGACCAAGTAAGGCAATATCTTGAATATAAGACGTATAATCTGCCCAACGAAGATGCCCTACATTATTTAACCAATCCATATATTTTTCAATAACCTCTTGATTACCTGCTTTTCCTTCTTGTTCGGTCCAATTATAAGCTACTTCATAATAAAAATCATCTGCATCATCTGCATTAAGTATTTCAAAGATACTATCACTCTTTTCCCAGCTATTCATAGGATTCCTCATTCCTCGAAATGCGCCTTTAAAATTAAACACTTCTAAATTTGTTATTTTCATTTATTTATTTTTCTCCATTTTTTAACCCATCTTTTATACCAATTACATTTTTTATTTTTACGACAAATACAATAGTCGCAATAGTGACATAAACTAGTGCTCTTTTTCTTATAGTCGCTAAATTTACCCATATTTTCTCCTTTCTATATATATTATATCAGAAAAAAATTTTTTTGTCAAAATTTAAAGCCAGATTTTTAGTCTGGCTTTTAAAAATTATTCATTTTCTTTCTTTTGTGATTTTTCTTCACTCTCTTGTAATCCGGCTGCATATCCATGAGTATATTGCATACGCATTTCTTCTTTTATATTTTTTAATGCGTTTGGAAAACAACTAGCTACTAAAAATTCAAAAGATACTTCTTTTATATTGTTTTTCTTTAGTTTTCTTACCATTGAAGAAAGTCTTTTTGTTTCAACATTTAAATCATCAATCATCTTAATTCTCCTAATTTTATTATAGTTGTAATTTTTTACTATGTTTAAATCGTTCTTCAACTTCTTTTTGTTTTCCATAATTAAATGCAGTTTTATAATCTCCAGTTAAATAACCTGTTACTCGTCTAAGTCTTTGAATATCAGTGCCGCCGCATTCTGGACATTCATTTCCAATTTCTCCAGTCCAACCACAATTTAAACATAAGTCATTAGGTACATTTAAAGCAAAATATGGTATGTCCTTATCCATAGCATAATTTACGATTTGTTCTAACGCTTCAAGATTATGGAGAACAGCTCCTTCTAATTCAACATAAGTAATACACCCAGCACTTGAATAACCGGTTAATTGAGATTCAATATCAATTTTTTCACGAATTGAAATATCTTTCCAAACAGGCACATGCATTGAATTAGTAAAATAATCGCGATCACTTATGTTAGGAATTTCTCCGAAGTCTTCTTTAAATTTTTTCATAGCTGTATAGCATAAGTTTTCGGCAGGAGTGTAGTAGACTCCAAAATTTAGTTTATATTGTTGTTTAAACTCGGCGCATCTATCTTTAAATAGTTGTTCAATTCTTTTTGCGAGTTCCATACCTTTTTCAGTGGTGTGGTCACAGCCAATGAGAATTTGAAGAGTTTCTGCTAATCCAATTTGCCCAAGAGAAAGTGTTCCATGTTTAAGTGCAGAACGAATACCCTCTTCTGGTTTATAGCCAATCATTGTTCCGTTTTCGTACATGAACTTGGCGGCCGAGGCATCTTGTGAACAAATATATTCATATCGTTCAATTAACATATCTTTTGCCTCATGGATTTTTTCATCGAGCAATACCATAAAGTCTTCTACGTTACCAGCTTGCATTGCTAAGGTTGGCATTATAACTGTTACAGGACAAATGTTTCCTCGTCCATCTTTTGTTTGTGGATTAACTCCTGGGTCTGCATTGATGTCAGCGCCATTAGCTGTACGACACGTGTTTATCTGATGTTACCATCAGCACAGACTATATGTTCCACTTTCGTGGCCTCGCGCTTGGGGTATGTGCCTATCTCATACCCTACTCCCTTACACTCATCAGGGATAGTCGTTACACCTTATTCTTCATAATATTCAAATAACCAAGTATTTTTAAATGGAGATTTAATTTGTCCATTTAATCGAGTACTAATTGAAGTTTTACCATTTTTAATACCACAAGCTCTAGCACAGGCTATAACAGTATTAAAAATATCTACTTCACCAGTTTTTATATTGATTCGTTTTACTTTTCGTGCCATTGGATTCTTAGCACCAAGTTTTGTTTTACGAATTTTTTCTTTAATGATACTCATTTCTTCTTCGGTTTTAGATTTATAGGTATTACCGCCACATTTTGATATGGCATCTGTTTCATTATATCCTTTATTAACTGAATCATAGAAACGAATCCAATATTGTTCTTTTTGGTTTAGTTCATCTTGTGTTTTAGCATTATCAATAACTTCAAGTTTAAAACTTTGCGGACCATATTTTCTAATTGCTCTAGCAAAATGAGTATCTAATTTGTTATTTAAAGCATCATTAATATGTCTATGAAATCTATACTCTACAGGACGAATTGTTTGTCCTATATAAATTTTATTATTTTGAATATTTGTTATTATATATATTTCTCCAATAATCATTAATAAGTCTCCTTTTTAATGAATATTATGAAGAATCTTGGCACGGTCTCATCCACTTGGGACCTAACCGTTAGCCACTATTGTGACACCCGCGGGCGCGGTTCACGAGGTTTTACATGGGCTAGTCTTAAGCAGCCAAACCCATGGTACTGAAATAGGTCTTCGGATCGTTTTTATCGTAACCAATATTACCTGTCCAATCTACATTGGCATAGTTTGGATATAGACGGCGCGCGGTTGATTCAAGTGCAAGTTTAAATAAGTCATAGTTTGGGTCACCAGGCTCTCTATTTACTCCTTTCATACATTGGAAGATACCACATGGAAAGATAGGAGTTTTATGTAATTTACCGACACCCTTAATCGAGCCTTCAAGAAGTGCTTTTATGACCATGCGGCCTTCTGGTAAAGTACATGTTCCATAATTGATTGAGGTAAAAGGTAGCTGATTTCCACTACGTGATTGTAAAGTATTAAGGTTATGATACATACCTTCAACCGCTTGCTGAAGTTCTTTCTTAGTCATATCTAAAGCATATTCATACGCTTTATGAAAATCTTTATATCTATCATCTTGAATTGAAATCTCAGAGATATTACCAGACAAATCTTCATATGAATACTTTGGATGTAAATATGTTAAACCATCTTTCCAATGCTTATGAAAGCTCTTTCTTACATAAGGAACCATTGTCCAATCAAGATGTGTAGCACTTACTCCACCAAATTGCATAAGTGATTGAAGCTGGAAGATAACTGCAACCAATTGAAAAGCAGTATTTACACTATTCGCAGGTCGTACATCTGTTTGTCTTGTGTTAAAACCCTCAGCAAGTAACTTGTCAAATGGAACTGATAAACAGTTATGCATACCGACTGCATAATTATCTAAGTCATGAATATAAATCTCATTATTTAAATGATTCATTCTTGACTTTTCACTCATTAAATTGTCGAGGGCGTACTGTTTAAAAATAACTGATTCTGCTTCACCTTTTCTGCCACCAAATGAATGTTCATCTACATTAGCATTTTGATTTTCAATGTTTGTAGCTTCTAATTTTGATGACATTAAATCCATCATTTTTGAATTCCATTTTCTAATGCGCTCGCGCTCTTGGCGATAGCGTATATATGACCGCGCTACGTCTTTTCTCTTAGTAGCCATCAAGCCATTCTCTACTAAGTCTTGAATTTGTTCAACGGTTAAAATTTGATCAGTTTTTTCTCTAATAAAATTAGCTATATTATTAGCCTTTTCTAATGCATAATCAGAAATTTCACCATCTACATCTTCAAAAGCTTTTAATATAGCATTTACAATTTTATTCCTATTAAATTCAACTACTCTTCCATCTCTTTTTTTAATATATTGCATTAATAATATCCTCCTAAGCAAATAAATATATTAAGGATTGACTGGACTTCCGCAATAAATACATACTCCTTGTTCATATTTATGAGGGCAAATAGACTTCAGATATTCATTATCTTCCATATATTTTTGTACTTCTGGCTGCAAGATAAATACTGATGGGTCCATTAATGATTGAATTTTTTGATTATTAAAATTAATTTTAGTTTTGATTTCTTCACCTGTCATATTTTACCTCACCTCCACGATATTCGTAGAAATCTTTAAATAAATCATAGTTATTTTCTCTTACAAATTGAAAAATAGAACGCATTGATTCTTTTGAAAATATATCTTCTTTATATGTGTTTGGATTTTTCATAGCTCTTTTACAGTAGCTATATAAAGTTTCATATGGTTCAACTTTTCTTCTATATGTATAATTTTCTTGACTTATAACTAAATGCTTATTATATCTACAAATTAATTTCATTACTTGTTTCCAGTCATTGTCGATGAGCTGATTCTCATCATAAATAAGTGGAAAAAATAAGCATTGAGTACGTAAGTTTATAATATTACGAAGAATACGTTGAATGCCGCCATTGATTAATTGTTCACTTGTAAAAGACTTAGTTATATTAATTGATACCTGTCTTAAAGTATGATATTCATTATTTATTTCAACTAATTGTGATAAATAAGAATCATCAATTAATCCATTATAATGTAACGAATAATAATATCCCATTGGTTTTATTTGTAACCAATTAAGAAAGTCTTCCATATTATATATTTGAACAGGAAATTTTATTCCTATTCTATTTCCATCTTTACGTTTAATCCATTCAGAAGAGTTAGCTTTTATAAAGTCTAAAACACCATCTATTTTATTTAAATCATAATCATGGAAAATAATACCATAAGCATTTGTATCATAACGAATTTGTCTTTTAAAGTCTTTCCAAATTGTTTTACCATCAAGAGAAAGTCTTAAATGTTCGGCTCGGCGCATTGTACTTACAGCTTCTTTGATAAATTTACCTTTTGGTAAGGCGTTACTATATAAAGATATATCTGGTCGCATTACTTCTATTTCTAAAGGTAAAGGTTTATATTTATCTCCGTCGAAGGCGCGGCCGCCATACTCAACATTCTTCCCACTAAAAGGTATTGAGTTTGGGTTATAAAAATCTTGACGTACTATAAAATGTCCATATTTATTTGGAGAAAAGCCGGATGATAATCCGACTATTTCTCGTTTATGTTTATAATAAGATGATAACTTCATTAGTTCTAAGTTATAAAAAGGCGTTGGATAATAAGGTAAATCCGCATCATATAATCCATACGTCACACTTCTACACGCTCCGTTTGAGTTGTAATATAACCATCATCATCTATTGAAGTTATTAATTCAACTAAATGATGCGGGGTATTCTTATATTTCTTCGCAATAAAATCTGAACCACGTCTTATACCGGTTACAATAATTTTATTTCCCCTACCTAACCAAGACTTTTCAACAACTTTTTTAGTACCATCTGAACGCTTTTCTGATATTTGTCTATCATAATGAGTAAAGGCGTCACCAAATATTTTTACTGTTACAACACTATCATTTGTTAATAATGTTACAGTCTTTTTATTTTTGTCTTTATCTAAGATAGTTCCGGCTATACGATTAATCTTAAATAAAGGAATCTTTTGTCCAGTGTCTTTAGACCTAAACTCATAATTTACTACTGGGTCTTCTGGAAGACTACTATATTTAACTAGTCCATAAAAACTATTTTTAAGTTTTTTCAATTCATGGTCATGGATATAACATGAAATAGAATCCATTTCCCATTTACTTAAATTACCTAAACAATATTTATCCCATAAATCTTGTCTAAGTTTATTATTTACTTTATCTAATAGTTCTTGATTATGTTCTTTAATAAATGGACGAATTATATCCATTTGTTTTTTATAAATTTTATCCCAATCAGTTTGTCTTATTGTAAATACATATTCATTTGATACAGAAGTCAATAAATCCATATCAAAATTATTTGAATAAAATGATAATGCAATATTATCTAATCCATAAGAATTATTAATTTTATGTTTCTTCAAATATTTATTAAAGTTATATACTTTACATTGGAAGTCATATTCATTTGGGATAAAACCAAAATTAATTAACATTTGCATATTCTGCAAAGTCATTCTTTTCTTTTTATCAGCAATTAAATCAATATATACATTCATAGCTTCGATGCGGTCGCCGCCATATAATTCATCAAATGCACCCGACTTAATCAAATTTATCATTTGAGGTTTATTAACTTTGATTTTACCAATAAAATCTTCTATTGAATCATATGGTCTATTATTCATAATTTGACGAACTAAATCGTCGCCTACTCTTGTAATACCACTTAATCCATAAATAATTCTATTATTATCTACATCTGGCGCGAATGTATATTTAGATTTATTTATATTTGTTGCTACAATTGTGACACCCTCTTGACTTATCTTTCCAATAGCTGTTGCAATTTTTCCATAGTTTGCAGTTTTATTTGACGACCGTTTTTTGGCGGGATTATCAGATGAATCGGTTTCTTCATCTTCATTGTCTTCTGTAAAAACTCCCATTGATACATCATCAAAGGTTTCTTCAATATCTTCTCTATCTGGTTCTTCTTCATCATTTTCTTCTTTTTCGGCGCCACCGCTATCAGAGATAAGACACGCACAGTCCCATAAAATAGTTGGATAACGATAAGCTAAATTTAATTCTTGCAATCCAATTAACGAATATGCTAATGTATGAGATAAATTAAAACCATAACCTTTACTCATAGCTATAAGTACATTCCATACATATGTACATAAACGTTCGTCTAATCCTTTTTCCTTTATGATTTTAAAATACTCTTTTGTTAATTCTTCATACTGTGCTGGATTTTTTTTAGCAATTGACTTTCTCAACTTATCTGCCCAAGTCAGATTAAATCCACCCAATTCTGGCAACTGGACTAACTGCATAAATTGTTCTTGAGCAATACACAATCCATATGATACACTAAGAACTGGTTCGAGAATTTCTTTGGCTTCGGCGCCAAGTCCATATTTCCTCAATTCATAATCCCAATCATCTGGATGCGCTTTAAATCTTGCTAATTTATTAACCGGCATTTCTCCACCTTTTTCTGTTGCCATTAGACGAATTGCAGAATTTAAAATTGCTAAATCATCTACTGAAGTTGGTTTCATCGCAGCTATTCCACTTATTCCGCTTTGCTTTTCCATTTGGAATAAACTCATAACTTTATGTTCCCAACACATCTGCCACATTTCAGGTGCTTCACGCTCAAGATTATATATACCTACAATTTTTTCATAGGTTTCTTTTAATGTATCTTCTCTTTTTTCATACCCATAATCACAAATTAAATCAATACAATTATGGATTTTATCTAATGCTTCTACTGAAAGAATATCATATTTGATTAATCCTGTATCTTCTGCATCATGAAGGTCAAACTGAGTTATAATTTCTCCTTTTGGCGCCCGCATGAGTGCTGTTGATTCTGTAAAAGGTTCGTCAACAAAGATAACTCCTCCCGCGTGGACTCCACAGCCATTGATAAGCCCTTCAATGCCTTGCGCAACTCTCCAAACCTCTGGGTAGTTTTCTTCCATTTCAATTCTAAATTGTGTTGATGCTCCAAATCCATTTTCTTCATCTCCATAAAATGTTTGTGCTAAACTTCTTTGTTGTCCTCTATCTGCTTGAACAAAAGCGGACAAATATGCAGATATATCATTATCAATTCCTAATCCACGACAAGCCGTCTGAATTGCAGATTTAGCTTTTTCAGTTTTAAGAGTTAATACATTTGCTACTCTATCTTCTCCATAAATTTGACGAAATGACTTTAAAACATCAGCTCTGCGACCGCCCTCGATGTCAATATCTACATCAAGAACTGATACACGTTCTGGATTCAAAAATCTCCATCGTTTAGTTTGACTTTTCTCTCGGAGAGGATTTATTTGAGTTATACCTAATAGATATAATAAAATAAATCCTACTCCTGAACCACGGCCACAACCAACTAAAGTTCCGGCATTCCAACACGCATCAATTATATTTTGAAGATTAAGAAAATATGCGCTCCATCTGCTTCCATTTACTTCGGAAGATACCCAGGTATCTTCAAGACACGCATTTATTTCATCATAGGTTTCTTTGTTCCATAATTTTTCTGATGGTTCAGCGGTAACTAACTTTTCTATAATAACTTCAGCCAATCGTACGTCTTCTTCATATTCTGAATTAAGAAATTTTTGAATATAAGGTATATTTTCTATGTCTTTTATATGTCTTAATCCTTCTGTTGAAGTTGGAATAGTTGGAATCTTCCAATTTAATCTTGGAATCTTTAATGGTTTAATTAATGAATAATCTTCACATTTATTTTTAATTTCTTCAATAGTCTGATAAGCTTTCTGTATTACTTCATCACCTAACGACTTCTCCATATAGTGATAAATTTCTTCATCACTCATCAAGTAAGTCGTCGCATAAAAATCATCAACCTCTCTATCACCTTGTTGTGCATTAAGGAAAGCTTTATGAATTTGTCTGTCTTCTTTCTTTAAATAGTGAGCATCATTTGTGATAATATATTTTATACCCATTTCTTTTGAAAGCTCAACTAATTTTTGATTGACATAAATTTGTTCTTTATTAAAAGATGGCTGCATCTCAAAATAGAAATCTTCTTTTCCAAAGATTTCTTGCATTTGCTCAATCCAAATGTAAATTTTTTTCTTAAATTCAAGAGCAGCTATATTCTTACTAGTTCCTCTCTCCATTTCTAATAAGCGCAAAAGCTGCGTCGGAAGACAGCCGCCTAAACAGGCTGTACATCCAATTACGTGTCCAGGATTCTTTCCAATTATATCAATTAAATCTTGATAATAAGTTGGAACTCTACGCATACGTCGCGCTACATAACTTCTCATCCAAGCACGCGAAGAAACCTCGCGGATTTGTCTATGTCCTTCGAGGTCTTTTGCTAAAAGAATGAAATGGAAGTATCTATCAGTTTCTTTTTTGAAGTTGTCTGAATTTAATCCATTTCTTACAAGATATATTTCATTACCCCTTATAAGTTTAAAGTTTGGGTTCTTTTCTTTAATTTTGTTATAATATTTTTCTGCTCTAATTGCACTAGCTATTGTATCATGTTCAGTAATCGCTACTACATCATGACCAAGTTCTATTGCATAGTCCATAAGACTTTCAACCGTATTGATGGAATCTCTGAGTCTAAAGTTTGAGAAATCAGTGTGGTTCTCAATTATGAAGACTTCCTGGATATTTAATTTTATCTACTGTCTTCATATTTGGCATCACCTCCTTCTTTCTTTATAATGTTTATTATTTTATCTTATAATTTATTATATCAAAAAATTAATTATTTTTCAATTTATATTCTTTTCTAATATTATGTTCATAATTATGTAAATGTTTTATAGATGTTGTATATACATGGACGACTGGCCGCAATGTAAATAAATATTTTATAATTGTTCTATTGGTCCAATCTTTCTAATAAGATGATTGAGCACATATTTATCGGCTGCAATCGAAGCCTTTCCGTATGTTTCTGCTTCTACTAATACTTGAAGTGTTAATTTTTTTAAATCTTTGTTGCACTTATCATATACTTCAACTTGTACCGTAGCCAACCATTTATTCATTCACGTTACTCCTTTATTCTTGTTTTACATTTTATATATTTCTTTTATCCAAAGAATAAAACCAATTATACCACATATATTAGAAAAAATAGATATAAATATTTCTTTTGCTGATATATACACTTTATACACCTTTTATATATAATATATATTTGTTTTTGTTGAATTCCAAAAAGCAGACATTTCTCTCCACCCTTTAAAAAGTTTTGCTATTTGCTTCGGGGTAGTATCATCAGGCAATTCTACTATGCATTCATTATCTTTAAAATAAAATTTATAATACTGCATAATTATAATCCTTTCTTATTTTATATTATAATTATATCAAAAAATTAATTATTTGTCAATTTTAAGATATATATGTTTTTGAAAAAGGCATGTCTAACTCAAAATCACTATCGGTATATTTATACGGTTTAGGATTAGTAGTAATATAAATATTAATTCCACAATACCAACCACCATCTCCTTCAATTGATGTTACAATTTCAGATTCATCACCCTCATAAAAAGTTTTCCACGAACTTTTTTGGGTATTATTCTTGTTTTCTCCAGCCCATCCACTGATATAAATTTCATCATTAACATAAATACCCCAACATCTGCCTCCAATAGCAATTTCTGGTTTACCAAAATCTCCTAGATGACCAAAAGAATGTTCATAACTATATTCTTTTAGTTCTTTTAAAACATCTTTAAGTGTGTTACCATATTTTCCAAAGGTTATTTCATAATTATAACTATAACCTCCGCACATTTCATTGTGTCCGCCCTTTTCAATTATTTCCATAACATATTCCTTTCTTATATTCTATATTATAATTATAATTATATCAAAATTTTATTAATTTGTCAAATAATATTAGTCATATTTTTTTAAAAAGTAACCTGTTTTAAAACAAATTCCCTCATAATTTTTAAAACAGACTATACGACCAATATTATCATAACATAAATATTTACATCCCATACAGTTTTTTAATTGTAGGCATCTTGTTTCTACATATGAACCTCGTCCAACATTTACTACTGTTTTTCCATCTAAAACATACCAAGAACGACCCAATAACTTATCTATAAATGAATCTTTTAATTTCATTAGTTCATGTCTTCCTGTAATGATAATTTTATTATTATTTGCATCTTTTATTTCTTGAGAGGCGGAATTAAATTCATAAGTTTTATATTTTTTCATTTTTAATACCATATTTCTTCCCATCCACACTTCGGGCATTTATAACGATATTTAGGAGGATTACATGCTAAAACATAACGTGTATTTTTATAAATCGAACCTTCACATACTGGACATTCAAGATTTGTTTTGCACCACTCGGATAAATCTAGTGGCGTTTTGTAATATTCTTCTATATATTCTTTCCACTTCATTAGAATCCTAAGCTCCCATCTTCAATTTGATAATTAGTAATAAAGATTTGTGGCGTTTGATAGCCTCCCCATTCATTTAGGTTAGCTCTACCAACAACTTCTAATTTAATATCGCTATTATACTGTGCCAATTCATTAATAAAATCTTTTGCATGAAACTTCATATAAGCAATTCCAAATTTTTCAATTTTAACAGTATCTTGATTTTTTCCCATAATTCTTATATCTGCTTTTGTAATATTAATATCTTTTATATGAATTAAAGGTTCAGGATTACCTTGTCCCCAAATATCTTCATGTGCAGCTATATCCACAATTAAATCTCTTATATCCGAATCCGCCGCAATACGTTCAAAGTTTACTTCATACCAGCTTTCACCAAAATCAATACCACCTAATTTCTGATTTGCATAGGTGTGGAAATCACTTAAATTCTTATCTAAAATGCCAATACCACAAGCATTGTCATGACCAGCAGTAAAAATAAAATAACCACTTTCATCCATGAAGTTTTTGAATGATTTGAGTTCTGATTCATTAAGCCCTCTACTTGAGCCTTTGATTTCTCCTTCATCGTTAAGTCTTGCAACAATAGTAGGTCGCTGATATTTTGCAGCGAGCTTCATCGCGCAAAGTCCGTTTAGCTCAGGAGGAAAATCCTCATCATCAAGTCTTACAAAAAGAATTTTGTTTTCAAGCAGATTATATTTATGAATTTTAATTTCAAGTTGTTCTACAGCTTTATCAAGCACCCTATTTTGCTTTGCACGAGCATTTGTACATTCTCGCGCTGATTCAATAGCTACCTCTTCAAAAGTTCCCTTTGCTCCACGTTTATGTGATTCAACCATTGTATGGCCGTCGATGAAAGCTTGAAAACAACGTTGTTTTTCGTCTTCAGCGCCAGCTCGAATCATTGCATTGATAAGAGGTGTTATATAAAAGGCAACTGTAATTGGAGTTACTTTTCCTTCCATTGAGAACGACTGCTTTTCACAAAGAGCTTTAAAGAAATAATTTTTAATATTAGAAAAACCAGTATGTACGATATATCTATTTTCAAGCTCTAACATAGACATCATATCAGATACAATGCCAAGTGCCGCCAAATCAATAAATTCATCTGCATAATTAGTTTTATATATGCTATCACAATATCTACAAAATTGCCAGGTAACGCCGGCACCGCAGAGGTCTTTATTATTATAATTTGGTGATAGCTGATTATTAATTATAACACTATGACTTGAAAACTTGGTATCTGGTTCTACAATATGGTGGTCTAGAATCAAACATTCAATGCCTTCGGCGCCAAGTCGTTCGATATATTCATAATCATTACTACCAGCGTCAGGTAATATTACATATTTAATTATTGTATTTTCTATTAAATTAAAAATCTTATCAATAGTATCTGATAGTCCGTGTCCTTTTCCTTCATGTAAGATAGGAATAATACCAATATCTTTATTAAATTTACGTAGGTATTGTATGAAGATTGCGGCTGAGGTAAATCCGTCTACATCGGAGTCTACTATAACACATAAATTACAATTTTCTGAATTAATAATTTTATCAAAAAGTTTATTGCCTTCTTCAATATTATATAATTTAATTGGACTTTCTAAAGCAGATGCATCTGGAACATTAAGAAAATAATCAAGTTCTTCTTTTGTAAGTCCTCGCTCCATCAATAATTCATTTGTGTAATTACTTCTAATATCTTTATTTATTAATTTTGTCTTCATATAATCGCTCCTCTATAATAAAAGTTGTTTGAAGCATATAAGCTTTTACTTTAGCATCTACTAAGTAATTTGTACCTCTAATTGAAACAAGTTCAGTTAAGTCATCTAAATCTTTTATAAGGTCTTTCAATAAATTCTTTTGTTCTTGCATTGATAATATCATTTTATTCTCACCCTTTTCCTATAAAGTTTCCAAAATATATCCGCCCCTTTATCTGTCGGACTGTCTTTCATTTCTAATAAATTTTCTCTATCATATATAAATGAAAAATCACAATAGTTTTGATATTTTTTTCCTATTGACCATAATTTATTAAAATAATCTTCACTACCAGGTTTTTCTTCTTTATCAAAACAAATTACAATTTCACGAGGTCTTGCTGTTTGCATTAATAATTTTAAAGCATATTTATTAAACTGGCTACCACATACAGCGGCAGAACAGTTTGCAAAATCCCAACTATCCATTTGAAGCACTGATTTTTCTGCTTCTACTAAAAAACATATGCCAGTTCTTTTAATATTTATTTTTGTTTCATTAAGTCCGTAAAGATTAAGCGAAAGCGGGTGACTGTACCATTTACCTTCTAATTGAACTGGCATATACTTACCAATATTTTCTACTTCCCATTCATTGAGAGCACGTCCACGAATACCAACAAGTTGTCCTTTTACATTATAATGAGGTATTATAATTTTATTTTGGGGTACAGAATAACGAATATTAAATTTATCCATTGTTTTTCTTGTTATTCCTTCACTTAACCACTCTGGAGGATAAAATTTTGTAAAACAATCTATTATCCCATTTGGATAAGTAGGAAGGTGAACGCGGTCTGGTTTTACATATATATCTCTGATGCTTCGATATTTTTTTACTTCAAATCCAAAGTTTGGATTGAAATTACTACAATTAACTATTACGTCATAAATGTCTGTATGCCAATCATAACTGTATCCTCTGGTTTCATAATAGTTTTTAAGAAACTGAAAGATTGTCATTGTGCCTTCATCAGTATAACAAACAAATAAATGTGAGTTTTTATAGTAATATAATTTCATTGATGCTTCTGAGGCATCTTCGTTATGACATATAGTAGGAAAAATAATATAATTATTTTTATCTATATAATCTTCGGCGCCAAGTCGTTCCATTAATTGAATAACTTTTTCATTATCTAATTGTTCAATTATGCTTTTATAATCAATCAATTATTTCACCTTGATTTAACCTTTCTACTATTATTTTGAGATGTTCATCTTCATGTTCATCCCAGCTTTTAATTTTATAATCGTCTCTTTCATTAAAACCTTCTATTGGGTCCATTCGAGAATCAGTTATAAACAAATCTCTTTTTTTAAGAGTCCCTAAATTCATATCTGACCAAATGCGAACTTGTGTCCATTCACCACTTCTTACTTTGAAAATATCTGTAACTAAATTAGGTTTGTTAGCTATATTATCTTCATATAACGGCGCTAATAATTCTAACTCTTCTTTTGTCGGCCGCGCCATTACTGCACCATTATCAGCTTTATTAATTGTACTGCGGCCGCCCGCTAATGTACTTTCATTTCTTATATCTTTATTATCATCACCTTTTGCATTTAATTGAGTTGATGTAAACATAGCTACATCTAATTCAACCGCCAAATCTTTTAACGCAGTCGCAAACATAAGTAATACTTCATCATTTCTTAAAGCAAAACCTTTAAATTCATTTAATAATGACGGGCCAATAAAAATATAATCATAGAATACATATCCTATATTATGAACAATGCAATTTTCTCTTACAATAGTTTTTACAGATTCAATCGTAGGATTTGGCATTTTAACTAATATTAAATTCTCTTCATATTTTTCCATTAGATGAATAGCTTGAGATATAACGGCTAATTCCCTTTCTGAAAAATCAGCATATTTAAAACGAGAAGAATTAATATCAGTTAAATAAGCTAATATCATCATTCTTATTTCTTTAAACCTTTGCTCTGTCATTATGAACAAAACTCTTTCACTGTTTCCTTCTTGTTCCCATGAGCAGGTTGTTGAATTATATCTGAAAGGATAAGCTAAATAACAAGCATCTGCAACTGCGTTTCTTGTTTTACCAACTGAACTCGCCGCAGACCTAATTGTTAATGTTCCTTTTTTAGCCCCGTCAATAATTTGATTATAGATACTACCTTGTATTGGCATACCTATTTCATACGCTGCGCCCATTTGAGAAACTAATTCTTCCATTCCTGTCGCGGCAGTTTCAACTTCTATTTCATCTGTGGTTTCATATTTTGATTCAACACCTAATAATTTTTTTCTGACAGCTTCTGTTATTTTTTTGGGGGTTAATGAATTAAATTGTTCATTAATTTCTTCTGCCTTTGGATTCAATAAATCTTCACAATAAAATTCTGTTATATCAAATCCTTGTTTTTTTAGGTCTTTTAAGAGGTTAAACATTTTAAAACGATTATAATAAAAATCGAAGTTTTCAACCTCTGAAAGTTCTATTATATCTTGTAGATATTCAATTCCATTTTTGTCTTTAAAAGCTTTTGCAGAAACTTGGTCTGGGGCTATAAAATTTTCTATATCAATAGGTTGTATTTTTACGGCGCCATTGCGATACAAACCATTAATAGCCATAAAAATGGAGCGTTCAAATCTTGTAGGGAAATCAGTTAATGTAAAAGAGTATTTATCAATTTCACTTAATAACTGTGGTTTTTTCATTAAACACCCCAGTATTTGTTGAGTATCTCTTTTATCTATCATTTATCAATTCCTATTCCAATACATAAAGGCATAATTGCAGGAGCAATAACATAATTTATTGTTTCGTCAGAAATACCTTTTTCATATCCTATTTGTGTGAATCTGCATCCCAAAGCAAGACCTGAATAAGCATAAATAAAAGTAATTTTATCTCCATTAGTAAAAGCAATATAGGTTTTATTTTTACTAATACATGTTTGATCAATATCTTTTGTATGGGTATTTTCTAATATATAATTATATATTTTATCTTTCCATTCTTGAGTAATGTAGAAGAAACCAATATTTTTTTTCATAATCCAATCTATTTCATTCATCTTCATCCTCCAGGTCATCTAATACACTAAAGTCTACTTTAAATTTTTGTTTATCTTCTTTTTTCTTAATTGTAACTTGATGTCTTGTTGCGGCCTCACGCATTTGACGTTCAATTTCTGCGATTGTTCCTTCAGAACGACGTTCTCTCGCGGCCCAATAAGCACACGAATCTCCATAAATAAATGGAACAATACCTATGCCGCCATGTCCTTTTTCCCAATCACCATGTTTTACTTCATAAAAATATTTCAATGCAAATAAAATGCCCTTATTGGTCACCTTGTATTCTTTTATAAACTTTTTACGTTGAGCTTCACATATATGCCAATCATATGATACTTTTAAATCTCTGGCGATAAAATCATAAATTAGTTCTATATATCCTTCATCATCGTTTGGCTGTGTTTTTTTCCAATTTTGATAACACTTTCTATGATAGTAATAATTTGTTGAAGGCATAATCCAATCATTATTTTCTTTGTCGATTGGTAAACCACAAACTCTACATTTTGGCATTTCTAAACTCCTTTCTTCTTTATTATATTATACCAAAAATTAGAGTTTTTGTCAAATTTAAAAGTGCATCTAAAAGATGCACTTCTATTATTATACCATATCTTTCATATCTAATACAACTAAATTCAGAAGGTCTACTTGTTCTTCTGTGAACTCGCTAAGCCGCATCTTACGACCCATTGTAATTTCAATCTTCTTCAAAATTGTATTAGCAACCTCTGGATTCGCGTCATCTCCAGTTCCAACAAGTTTTGTCCATAGCTCTTGAGCTTCTGCGCGAACAGTATTAAAATCAAGCTTTTCCTCTTGAACAGTTTCAATTTTGTCTACAACAGTAGCTCCATCTAAATCTCTTTGCTTATCAATTGCTTCATTAATGGCTTCTACTAATTCATTGTACCCAAGTTTAATCTTTGGCGCAAGATAAGGAAATCGACTGCCCGCCATAACTGTAGGTGTCTGACGAGTATAAAGCCATCTATGACTATTACCATCTTCATCCCATTCGGTAGCAATATAACCAATAATATCAACAATTTGATTTACAACTTCATAGCAACGCTTTGGCATTGACGGAGCCAAGATTTCAATTTCACTATCATCAGCAGTTTTTTCTTTTCTTGTTTCAATATGAGAGATAAGAACAAGACCATAGCCCAGCATTGTAATTTTTCTCAAACAAGATTCAAATTCTTTCTTTGCCAATGTCCATCCTTGACCCCAAGGAATATCTCTAATTGATTGTACTCCATTCTGCGCGCATACAAACTGTTCACACATTTCATATGCAATAGTAGTAGTATCAATTGTAATAGTGTCATACATTTCTTGAGCTTCGGGTTTTTCTAATTGCTTTAACACTTGACGAAATTCTACCCATTTATTAATATCAACAGCTTTAATTCCATCAATGGCATTATAACCTTTTTCAAAAGCAATTAAAAGATTTTTAGGAAAACGGGAAGCCATAGTGGTCTTCCCGGTCTTCAATTGTGTTATCTTAAAGGTTTTTTATCCTTTAATTCTTATACTTGATTTCGTATAAGTTCAGCATATCTTTTTATCCTTGCGCTAAGGATAGAGAGTCTCGTGGGATTTTATTTCACAATAGAAATGAACTTATCATATTTTCGTTTTAAATAAAGACTATTTGGAGTATATAGTATATCAAAAATTCTTTTTGTTGCATTTGTTGAATATTGTATTGTATATAATGTATTTTTGTTTCGTTTTTGACTTTGTATTTTTATTTTTGGAATATCATATTCTTCATAAAAAAAATCAATAATAGTTTTTAATACATTTTCAGTAGCAGAACAAATTTGCCATCTTAATCCTTGTCCAGCTGCGCCCACACTACCATCACCATCGAAATAACCACGAATAAAATCAATCCAATATTGCTTTTTTAATATCGTTGGAAAAACAAAAGTAAAAGTTTTTTGAGGTATTACGCCATATTTAGCTAAATCTTTTTTTATTTCTGCTGAAGTAAAGGCTATAGTTGCATTTTTAAAGCCTTTACTATCTTCATAATGCCTAATTTTTCCCTCAAATTGCAGTTCGATTTTAATTTTTTCTAAAATTTCACTATCGTTTTCATTTAAAGTTAATTTAACTTCATTAATATTCTTTCGTACTGTACCATCACTCGCTAACAAACCTAAAATATAAGCCATATTTGATGACTCAGTTTTAAAATAATCGTGATTAATCTTTTTCGCTCTATTTTTATTACTTAAAACAGCAGATTCTTGCTGAGTTCTAATTTTTATTCCATTATCTTTTAAAATTGTTTTTGTAGCTGCGGCGCCAAGATTAAATTCTTTACCACTAGCTGCTAAACCTTTATTTAAAACTGTATAATTATATACAATTTTGTCTTGAATATCTTTTGATACCTGTTTCTTCACGCTGAACAAACCTCCTATTGTGTTTAATAATCCTATGCGTTGCGCGTGTCGAAGCTTTTATACCCCGACTTCCGCTCTGATTCCCATCTCAGGGTTCCAGTTTTTTACTCTCTTATCTCTAATAATTACTTATTAGAGGCCCAAGTTTTTAGGCTTCCCATACAAAAGTAAATATTTTCCTTTTAAATCTCTAGAGATAACCGTAGGCTCAATTGACAAAATATCAATCATCGTAGCCTACCTCCTTAAAATCCTAAATCATCGAAACCGTTCTTAGCATTTTGTGGAGGTGCTTTCTTTGCACTTGCTCTGGACATATCCTTGTCCTTCTGACTTTCAAGTCTAAGCTTTCTGCCAGCAAGAGCATCTTGGATTTCTCCATTATCAAATGCAAATTCTCCCTCAAGAGGCTCCTGAGAGCCACCAGTGATAATCAAATCACTTCTATTGATAGTTCTTGTCTTTTCAATCGGCTCACCGAAATCAACTTCTTCGATAATTGTTTCGGTTGTTGCGGAAAAGTCAAGTCTACCATTGGCTTTTACAGTATCTCCAACATTCCAGTAAGTAGATACAGCATCAATAACTCCGGCGCTCTGGGCAAACATCGGAACTACATCAACTTTTCCACCATACTGCGGAATAATGGCGTCAATTCTATATCTGCCTGTAAGTTCACCATTTTTGTCAATTTCTTCAGCCTTACTAGCTACAACAAATTCAGCAGTATATGTTGCTTCTGGCTTACATTCATTTTTTGCAATACGACTTACAAAAGATGCGTTAACTCTTGGGAAAGAAATTAGTCTTCCATCCTGACTATAATATTCATTCATCCTAATGCTACCACTTGTGATACGCACTCTATCCGCACCATCTTCCCCATTTTCAGAAGCGGCAATACTTACATATTCGTTAGCTACCTTTTTGATTGACTCATAAGCAGGATTCGGTGTACCTTTGTTTGTCAGTTTAGAGGCAAACATATAAACTGGAATGGACAGTTCTTTTTCTACACCACTAATTTTCTGGATAACCTTAACAATGATATGGCCGCCGATAGACTCCATAGTCTTTCCATTTTTGTTGAAGGAACCTGGCTTAATATCAATCTCGGAAAGGATACCTTCTACTTTAACTCTGTTTTCTGCTTGTCTTAACATTATTTTTCTCCTGTTTTGTTTGTTTCTGTTTGTTTGTTTTGTTTCGGTATGTTTGAATAAATATAAATGGAGAGTATAAAACTCTCCTATTTAAATTACTCGTCGTCGCTTGGAACGAAGGTTGCGCCAGCTTCAGTAAGAACGACATAGGTAACCGGCTTATCAGCGCCTTCAACTTCTACCTTGTCTCTAACTGCAAGACCCTTCTTTGTTAGGTCGGTAACATTTGCGCCCACGCTTCTTTCAGTTCTATCCAGCGCCTGTGCCAGCTCCGGAATGGAAACCTTTCCGCCATTATTCTTTACATACTCGAATACTTCATTTGATTTTTCTGTCAGCTTCATAATCTTTTTCTCCTTGTTTAAAAATTAATTTATATTGTTGTTTTTTCGTAGAAAGTTTTTCTCTCAACTTTCTATATATATTATATATTAAATTTTATTAAAACTCAAATTTTGATAGCTCTTTTTTCTTAAAAAATTGTCATTCCAATAACGCTTGTACTATCAGTAATTTTTATTGTTTTCGTACCTTGCGCGCCTTTACTTAAAAGATTAACATCAGATAGTTTGATTTTAATTTGAGTTTTATTCGCAACAACTATAACTTCTGTTTCTGTGCTAATTGGCAAGAAAGAAACTAATTCATCAGTATTATCTTTTAACTTATGGATTTTACCGCCTTTAACTCCTCTGTTAGTTACAGAGAAATCACTTATTGGAGTTCGCTTAGTATAGCCCATTTTACTAATACTAATAATTTCTTTAGTATTATTTGGAATTTCTTTTGCAGATACTAATTGGTCCCCTTCATTTAATTTAATCCCTTTTACTCCTTTAGCGACACGACCAATAGAACGTACATCTTTAGTTTCACAAATTACGAATTGACCGCGCGCCGTAAGCATACCAACACGACTATCATTCGTTACAGCTACAGAACATATTTCATCATTTGTTTCTAAGGTTAGAGCCTTTGCACCTGTCTGTCTTGTAACATTATATTCGCTTAGTTTGCTCTTCTTCATAAATCCATGTTTTGTAAAAAAGATAATATTGTTTTCATTATTTTTGAGAGTTTCTTTGTCGACGACTCTCATATAACAAACTTCTTCTTCACTACTCATAGCACAAACTGATTCAACTGGAACTACTTCGCCAGTTGGAATATCAGCTAATTTAGAATGGTAATAGTTTCCGCTTTTTGTGAAGAAAAGAATTATACTTTTATTATCTCCATTTTGAGTAGAGATAATAAATTCTCCCTTATTCATTTTAAATTTCTTGCCCACGCCGCCTCGACTTTGAGAATAAAGCGAGGACACTTCATGGACATAGATATTATTTAAATTGGATAGGTTGATAGACAGTTTGCGTAATTCTTTTGGTTCATCATCCTCATTTTCTATATTTAGAATTTGAGTGCGTCTACTATCACCAAATTTTTTTGAAACCTCATTCCATCCATTTATTAATTGTTCATTGAATTTATCTTCATTATTAAGAATAGTTCGGAGTTCTTCAATTTCAGATTCAAGCTTTTTCTTTTCGTTTTCAATTTTTTCTACTTCTAAATGTGCAAGTCTTGATAGTTTTAAATCAAGTACTGCTTTTGCTTGCGCACCGTCTAAGAGAAATTTCTCTTGTAATGACTTATTCGCTGCGGCAGTAGTAGCTGATTTCTTAATTACTTGTACTACTTCATCAATAGAAGCTAAACAAATTAATAAACCATCTAAAATATGAACTCTTGCTAATTTCTTATTAAGTTCAAATTCAAAACCCCGTCTATATACTATTTTCTCATGGTCAATGTGAGATTGTAGTAATTCTTTCCAACCAAATACTTTTGGAAAACGACCATTCTCTAACATGGTCATATTAATTCCATAGTAAGATTGAAGTGAGGTATTTTTATATAAGAACTTTAATAAACGGTCTGGATTAGCATTTCTTTTAAGATAAATTTTTATATTTGGAGAAGAACCAGTTAAATCATTAAACCTTTCAATACCTGGATTTTCATCTCCATTTAAAATTTCTTCAAGTTCTCTACATATTGTATTTGTATATACGCTATATGGGATTTCTTTAACGATAAAACAACGCTCATATTTGTCATATTCAATTACTGAACGTAATTTACATGAACATCCATATCCAGTTTTTAATCCTTGTTTGATTTCATTTTCATTTAATAATACCGCGCCCGTAGCAAAATCTGGAGCGCAATATATCTCTTCAAATGAAGCATCAGGATTTTTTAAAAGATAAATTAAAGCGTTATTAACCTCTTGTAAATTAAACTGTGGGATTGAAGAAGCCGCACCAACTCCAATGCCCATAGTTCCATTTACTATATTAAAAAACCCCTTCGTTGGTAATACAACTGGATATTGTTCTGTATCGTCGTAGTTATCTCTCCATTCTTCAATTGTATCTTTATCAATATCTTTAAATAGATATTCTGATAAAGCGGATAATCGTGCAGAAGTATAACGTGGCGCTGACCAATTGCCAGACTCCATTAAATTACCATATGAACCTTCTACCTCAATAAGGGGATAGCGCATAGCGAATGGCTGGCCCGCTCGCATTATAACTCCTTCGCAACTTGAGTCACCATGTATATACATACGCATGGCAGAACCAATACCTTTTAAGGTTTTCTTAAAAGGTTTGGAATGAAGAAATTTATCTGTATAAAGACAATAGAAAATTTGACGAGCAGATGGTTTAAGACAATCACGTACATCAACTAATGCACGAGACTGCAATACTGCTCCTGCATATTGTTGGAATGAATCTTCTATGATTGGTCTTAAATCACTCATCTACTTCTCCTATATACTTTTTAAAGATATCATTATAACACCCTCGATTAAAGAAAGCGCGCTTCATAAAACAAAGAGCAATTCCTTTTTCTGCATCGAAAGGTTCATTATCTTGACATTTTACTTTAGTTTTTGTACCATCAACCCATTTGATAACAACGGTTCCTTTATCTTCATTGAGATAAATGTTTTCAATTCCGCCTGTTGGCTTAGGCGGCGCCTCAATTACTTTTGCAGAAGTGATTTCTCTAACGGAAACTCCTACAGGAAGTTCTCTTGTAGAAATATTATCTTCAATAACAGTTATAGGATTATCATAATGAGTTCTATTATCAGCTATAATATTGTATACTCCACCTCTAATAAGGTTAAGCTGAGTCCGATAGTAATAAGCTTTATCAAAATGGCTATTTGCAAATCTTACTTTAATAAGTTTCATAATATCTCCTTTCTTTATCTTATATATAAATTATATATAAAAATTTAAAGGAAATCAAATTTTTATTCTCTGATTTCGTTGAAATCAATGTTGTTAAAAATAAATTCCCTTCTTGGCTGCACATCTTCTCCCATAAGGTCTTCTAAAAGATAGAGGCTATCTTCTGTAGGAATTAATTGCTCCATTCTTTGAAACTCTTCGGTGAACATTGACCTACGAGCTTGCTCTTCAGATAGGGCGCCGAGTCCTTTATTACGCTGAACTTCACCCTTTACTTTGCTTTTTGCTTTAGCAAATTCATTATCGGTGAAATAATATGATTCATTCTTACCTTGCTTTACAATATAAAGTGGTGAGCGCAACCAGTATAAACGCCCTTCGTCTAAGAACTCTGGTGCTAAATAACGGAGCGCCGCCATTATCAAAAGACCGATATGCGACCCGTCGCTATCTGCATCGGTACAGATAGCTACTTTTCCATATCTTAATTTGTTGCTGTTATACTTTCCTGGTACTATATTCATAGCACTAAGGAAAAGTTTAATTTCTTCGTTTTGAAAAATCTTTTCATCAGGATTACTTAAACAATTAATCATCTTACCACGAAGAGCAAGAATACCATATTTGGTAACATCTCGCGCGACCGCCATTGAGGCCGCCGCAGAGTTACCTTCTACAAGAAGAAGAGTCGATTTCTCTCCAAGAAATTCTGCATCTTTCAGCTTATCCGATGCAAAAACTTTTTTCTTCTGATTTTTTTCAATTTCTTTTCCAGCTTCTAATACTTGCTTACGAGCACGCTCGGCCGCCCTTTCGGCTTTGAGTTCTTTTGTAAGTAATGTTAGAATCTGTTCGAACTCTGCGGGATGTCGTCTGCTAAAGTCCTCTAACGTCTGTGTCGTCGCACGCTGCGCCAGGCCGCGAAGTTCAGGATTGTTGACTTTTGTCTTCGTTTGATTGGCGAATGAAGGATTTGGTACTTTACAATTTACAACATAGTAAAGTCCTCCACGAGCAATATCAGCCGCAAATTCGCCTTTGAACTTCTTTTTAAAGAAGTTTGTAATAGCTGTTTTAACTCCAGTTAGTGATGTGCCGCCCTCGCTGTTTCCTAATCCATTAGTAAATACATACCAATGTTCATTACGATCGGCCGCCCACTGCATAGCAACCTCACATTCAATTCCGTTTTCTTCCATATGGATATAAAGTGGAGTTTTATGAATTGGTTTTTTAACTGAATCTTTTAAGAAATCTACTATACCATTAGCGGAATAATATTCAATTCTTTCATTAGTAATATGGTTGATTAATTTAAATCTAACTCCTTTAGTAAGATATGACCAATTTTTACACATTTCTTTAAAGTCGTTAAATTTAATTTCAATTGGCTCTAAGTTATATACTTCTGGTGATGGAATGAAAGACACAACTGTGCCATGTTTATTTTCTTTATCTTCTTCGATATTAAAGGATTGTTTAATTCCATCTTTTAAAATAAGAGTAGCATGTTGCCCATCTCTAAAAGAATCAGCTTGAAAGTAGGATGAAGATAATGCTACACCTTTGCCACCTACACCATTTTGGCCCGCAACATTTTGATAAATTTTTTCATTAAATTTACCACCCGTATGAGGCATTGTATAAATTGCTTCCATAGCTTCAGTACCATCTTCTCTAATTCCAAAGGGTACTCCTCGTGCTTGGTCGGTAATGGTAATCATATTATTTTTATCTAATTCAACGATAATTAGATTACCATAACCCATAGTGGCTTCATCAATTGAATTAGTAATAATTTCACGAACACATTGGAGAACGCCTTGGTTATCGGCGCTCCCCATGTACATTGCAACACGTTCTCTTATAGCATCTCTAAATGATAATGTTTCTATTGATTTCGCATCGTAATTCATTAAAATCTCCTTTATACAGGAACACTAATAATTTCATCACAAATTCCGCATTGTAACGCATCTTCTGCAAGAAACCACCAATCATCTTTTTGATGGGCTATGTATTCCTCTTCAGTTATATTAGTATATCTTAATGTAATGTCTTTTAATTTTTGTAAAAGTTTTTTGTAAAATTCTGCCCAATTGTTAAATTTATTAGCATCACCATAGTTACCTACAGAACCTTCATGGAATAGGAAGGTTGAATTTTCATAGGCAAGACGTTTATGTCCTGCAATATAGATGAAGAAACCTCCACTATATGCCATGCCTGTATTAATTGTAATAATAGGGGTATTAGAATTTCTGATGCTGTCAATAATGGTAAGGGTAGCTAATACATCACCACCGCCAGAATTGATGTAAATCTTAATTGGTTCTCTTTTCTCAATAGGAACTTGTTCTTCATCATCTAATCTGTTAAAGAAACGAATATAATTATCTACTGCATCTGCAAAATCGCTGTCGATTGCGCCGAGGTGTAACCGACGCGTTAAAGCATTGTCTAAATCAACTATGTCAGTAAAATCATATTGGTCTTTGTCAGAGTCAACGATACTTTGAATTAGTGTTGAAATTTTAGTCTTATCCATAAAATTATCTCCTATTAATTTTTTCTTTGCATTTATCGCAAAGTGTATATAGCCAGTAGCCGTCAGAAAATGTTTCTGCTGGTCTACCGCATATCATGCATGTGTGGTGAGAAAGCTCGGCGTATTTGTCAATTATTTCCCAAATTTTTGAATCTCTTGGTATTCCAAGGTCATACCACCGAAGTCCGCCATATTTTTCTTTAATTTGTATGATTCTATATTTATCGAGATAGTTATATTTTACAAGTTCTTTTCTAATTTCTTCACACATTTCTACTCCGAATGCGCGCCGCCAACCATCTGGCATTGTATCGAGTTCAGTGTAAGAATAAGGCATAAAATATTTATCTGTTTTATCCCACATTAATTTATCTGTCCATCTATTTCGAGGAATAAGAAAGGGATAACGTTTACAAAGTTTTTTATTATTCATTTTTATTTGTTTCTTTTTAATTCGTTTATTCATAATGTCTCCTTCTTTTAAATGTTACATGAATGAATGGTTCAGTGTCTCCATCCCAACTAAGTTTTGGAGTATCATATTTATATGAATAAAATTTGTATCCTTCTTTGATTAGCTCTGCTGCACGTAGAATACAATCTTCTATCTCTTTATTTGTAATATGAAATTCAATTTCTGAAACTTTACTACTCATTTTTCTCTCCTTCCCAGTTCGGTGGTGCAAATTTATCAGCCGGGCGCCAACGCCATCCATTATTATCCCATATTAGAAAATAGGTATAATGAAATAAGTTGTCGCAGTAGGTATCTAATACTTGATAGATTTTACCCGTGTCTTTACGTTTTACTTTAAACATTTGAATCTTCCTTCCATATTATTGTTTTATTAAGCCATTTGTTTAATTCTTCAATACAACTTGGACATAGGTCTATTTTTATAAATGTGCTGTAATCTTTGCTTTTCTTTTTATAAGCTACTAATCCTAAATTTGGATATTGAATATTTGTTGGTAAAAAAGTTTTACCACATCTATCGCATTTGTAAACTTTCATATTGTGTCTCCTTTACATTCTATAATAATTATATCAGATTTTAATAGAAAAAGCAAATTTGGAGAGTCATTGATAAATTTTATAGCGCGGCCGCACTCTACGTAGGAAAATGAGTGGTTTTCTACTTATTTTAGAGATAGATTTTGATTTAAATTAAAAGGAGGATAATAAAAATGTCAATTAAAGAAAAAGATTTACAGACAATTGAAAGTTTGTCTGATGGAGATAAATTAAGAGTTGTAACTAGCGAAGGAAATAGTAGAAATATTCCTGCTAGTGCTATTGGTGATAGCGGTAATGGTGGAATATTTATTATAAATACTATTGGCTACGATGATGAAGAATTTACTATAGAAGGAGCGGATAAAACTTTTGAAGAAATAACAAGTGCTATAAGCAATAATCAATTACCTGTTCTATATGTTAGAGATACTAATCTTATTGCTTGGGTTGCATACTTAAAAGATAGTTCTGCTGGTACTATTGTTTTTGTAAGTCCTAAAGATTACGGTATTAATAAGTGTGCTCGATTTAATGTTAATAATCAGAATAGTTGGACATGCACGTTGTTTTAGTTAGGTAAGCGTGTTAATTCTACTGACTAATAGTAATTTTAAGATAACTAATGACTAAAATCCTATGAAATAAAAAAGGAGGCCTAATCAAATGAAATCATTTGACTATATAAAAAAATACAAATCCAACCTCAACTTCAACGTTCTCAAACGTCTATTCGCCGATGACGGCATCGAACTTACAGACGAAGTCATCGCTTATTTAAAGAAAACTCCATGGAATACAAATTTAAATATGTTAAGGAGTTTAGTTGGAGGCGGTAGCGGCGCCAGCGCCAATGCGTTGACGAATGAGGATGGGATTGAGTTGACGGATGAGAATGGGAATGTTATTGAGGTTAGTTAAGGAGAATTGATATGGGAATTAAAGAAAAAGATTTACAGACAATTGAGCAATTGTCTGATGGAGATAAGATTCGTGTGGTAACTGGCGAAGGTGGTAGTAGAAATATTCCTGCGGATAAAGTTGGAGCTAATGGTGGAATACAATTTATCCCCAAATTGAATAATGAGGGTATGGCTTATATTGATTATACGTTTAATCAAATCACAGCGATGCTTGATAATGGAATTTATCCAATACTTGTACAAACAGATATTGATGAAGGCTACAGCGAATATATACTACAGTCTTTAATTTATGTCTGTGATAATGGCGAGAACACAGAAGAACCAGATGAACGATATGTTGTAAAGTTTAAAACTGAAAACTCTTCAATTGAATTTGTACAATCGACAGCAGATTTGCCACTTCATGAAACATCAGTCTTATAGCTGATAATCCAAAAGGAGGAAAAAAATAAATGTCATATGAGAAAACAACATGGCAGAATGGGGATACTATTACTGCCGAGAAATTAAATAAGATTGAAAATGGAATTGCTGCAAATTCTTTTTCGGTAATACCAACTACTATCAATAACGAAAATAAAATGGTTTTAACGAAAACTTGGCAAGAGCTTTATGATGAATTTAATGGTGATAACATTATGATAATCTATGGGGAAAATCATTTTGATAATGGAGTTATAGTTGACAATAAATTTATAACATATATATCAGCCGTAGGATATCAAGATGCAACTCTCGCAGATGGGGATAAATTTTGGCAAATCATATGTGGCGAAACTCATCAGTTTAAAGCTTCTGGCCCTAATGATTATCCAGTACAAGTGTATTAAAGGAAAAATTTATTTATAAAATCTATGGAGGTGTCAAATGACAATAAATCAATATATAAATAAAAACATAACCCACCTTAACTTAAACGTTCTTGCCCAACTTTTTAAAAACGAGGACATAGAACTTACCAAAGAAGTTAAGGACTACATTCGACAAACTCCAAAAAATACAAATTTAAATGTATTACGGAGATTTTTAGGTAGTGGCGAAGGTGGCGGCGCAGGTAGTAGCGCAGTTGTAGGTACGGCAATTGTAGGACAAGCAGTTATTTAAGGAGGTAGATTATGGTTTATATACCAACAGAATGGTTTAATGGGGATACCATTACGGCAGAGAAGTTGAATAAATTGGAAGAAGGTGTGGCTGAAGTAAAAAGTGAGATTGAAATTATAAATCTTGGAGAGTATTCTGCCACGATTCAAGAAGGTAATAGATATATAATAAATGCAGCTCCGTATCCATATCATCCTAATTCGTCAAGAGTAAAAGAGGTGATAGATAGCGGAAAAACTATTATAGGATTCGTTTGTGATTGCGATAAGAGCACTATAGCACTTAGGTATGTAAGATATGACGACAAGGATATAATAGCGCATCAATTCGATACTCCATTCATTGAAGAAAATAGCAAAATATTTGCGGTTGCCTATGAGCGCTTCGATGGTAGCACAAGTGAGGTATTATTTAATTCTACGCTTTATGCAATCTGTATTTAATTGATAGAGGAATAATTAATAAAACACGTAATGCACTTCAATTCAGCAAAGGACGTCTGCGGCGACGCTATCGACTGACCGAATGAAGCGTTTATAGTGTCGTTTTATAACCTGGCCGCAATGTTCATAGAACAGATAAATAGGGGGTTAAATAAATGCCTTATGAAAAACATACTTGGGAAACGGGTGAAACGATTACCGCCGAAAGGCTAAATAATATTGAGAATGGAATTGCAAATAATATATTAATAATAGATTGTGTAAGTGACCCAGATGGATGGTATCTTAGTAAAACCTATAAACAAATTTCAGACCATATTAGAAATGGTGGGTTTGCTATTTTTAATTTTAACAATTCAAATCCAGTAGTTTATACTTTAGTAGTAAAATCGTGTGGAGAAGATACAGATTCCTCAATGTATGCTGTATTAATTGGAGCCTTAACAAATACTGAACAAGATTTAGTTTTTACAACAAGTAATGAAGATGACTATCCGTTTTATAGAACGGGTTAAATAGATTTAAGGAGGTAACAATGACAAATAAAGATATATTACAATACCTAAGAAAAACCCCTAATAATACAAATGTGAATGTTGTTAAGGGAATGATTGAAAACTTAATTGATGGAGATGGAGATGAAATATCTTATCCTAAAATTTCTATGCAAGTAACTCCTGGGATGGCATTTAAGTGTAAATGTTTAAGTCATTCTTATGAAGATTTTATGAATTTTGAAAACAATATTTTAGTATGGTTAGATGAAGAATGGACTAATGAACAAACTTCAAATGAATTTCATGGAATAATGAAACTTGTAAAAATAAATGATGTAATTTTTTTATTACAGCCTCCATATTCTAGTTATGAGAATGATTCTATGTATGGTTTTGGCGGACTTGGTTATAAGGTTACTACGACAAAATTTTCTCGTTTAAGTTATAGTTTTGATATATATAAATAATTAATTTAATGGAGGTGATAATAAATGGCAGATATAAATTATAAAAAGGGAGAGTTATTATTTAATGATACTATAACTACTATTCAACAAGACTCTTCTAATATGTATACTTCTCCTATTTCTTCTTTAATAACCCAAAATGTTATAATAGTTGAATTTAATGAGATTGAATATATTTGTTCAGCAAAAGATGCGCCTATAGGAAAAGTATATGGACTTTCTGAAACTGGTATAGCTTTCGCTAACTATCCTTTTGTGCTTGCAATTGGAGAAAATAATGGACAAAATATGATAATATTATCTACAGAAAATCCAGGCACTTATTCTCTAAAAATTTACGAAGCGATTGAAGATTCTGAATCTGATTCTGATATTTCAAATGAGTCAGTAACAATACGTAGCTATATAGATAAAAATTTACCCAATCTCAATTGGAACATATTGCCACAGATATTCGAAAGCGAAGGAGTTGAACTTACGGAAGATATAGAGAAATATTTGAGGGAAACACCGGGGAATACGAATTGGAATTTATTGAGATTTTTATTAAAAGAAAAAGAAGATTCACCAGTTATTTTTGATTTGTTATTAACACAAGGTGTAGATTATAATAACACAACTTTATCTGATGATATGAAAAGTAGATTGTATCAATTATCAAAAGATAGATTTATAGCTGGAAAATCTTATGAATATAGATGTTATTTTAATGAAGAACAATATAATACGATTTCTCAAACAGCTGAAGAGACCGATTCAATGGGGCCGCATCGTATTCAAATAGGAAATAGTTATTCTGGTACATTTATCAAACTTTTAGATGAAGAAAGTGCATATGGAACTATTGCTTCTCAATGTGCTGATAATAATTATTGTAGGATTGTTTTAATTGAAGAGGTGTAAAATGGCTTTGAGTTTAACAGATAAAGAAAAAATAATTAATTATATAATGAATACTCCTTATAATACTAATTGGGCGGTATTGTCATCTATGTTAGGTGAGGGAGATTGGAGTAAGTTAAAACAATATATAGAAATAACTCCAAAAAATATGAATAAAAAAGTTTTAGAGAGTTTATTAACAATTACTGAACCAGTTGATGAGGATTATCGGACGGTGCTGTATACCGATGGCACTTTAATTATCAATGAGTCGAGCCGTGATGAAGCTGCGAACGTGGCTTTACATGGTCAGCCGACCAACATTTACGACCCATTTGACCCGAACGGTGCGACTGATGCGGAGAAGTACATATTCACTAACCCATACGATGATTCAAGGGCGCCATGGCTTAATTATGATAGTGATGAAGGAACCTTCTGGTGTAATGTACGAACTGTAGAAATTGGTTCTATGATTCAGCCTACATCAACAGCATATTGGTTCTATAGAATGCAAGGATGCAGAGGATTTGATTTTATAAATCTTGATACCAGTGCGGTGACAAATATGGAGTATATGTTTGCAGATTGTGTATATTTGGCAAATCTTGATTTAAGTAATTTTGATACCAGTGCAGTAACCAATATGGAGAGTATGTTTAATAATTGTAATTCATTGACAACCATTTATGCATCAGAAAACTTTGTTACAGCACAAGTAACGAGTTCAGACATCATGTTTGGTGCCATGTCCACTAACCTTATTGGCGGTGTAGGAACAACGTGGGCTTCGAGCAATCCAACCGACAAAACTTATGCTCACATCGACGGTGGCACTTCCAATCCAGGTTATTTTACAGCAAAATAAAAAATAAAAGACGGGTTCAATTAACCCGTCTTTTTTATATCTATTCCCAACTTACCATTCTACTTTTCTTTTTCTTCTTCGGCGGCATTTTCGCCCAAATTAAATAGTCTTTCGCACGGGTGGCCGCAACATAACAAAGTCTCGATTCATCGTCGTTATAAGCTCGTATATTATATGATAATACGTATGGTGCGGCGAGCCCTTTTGCACTATGAACCGTAAGTATTTTTACAGTATTCTCTTTCATTTTAGTTTCAATTTCAGAATTAGTTAATTCAGATTGTCTAAAAGTATCTACCGGAATCCCTTTATTTTTAAGTAATGTTTTAAATAATTCTATATCAGCATTAGTACGACATAATATAAACCAATCTCCCCATTTAGAATTTAAACTATTTGATACTCGCATTAATGTTTCTACGGCTTCAGAAGGCGCATAATTTCCCTCTAATACATGACAACTATATCCATCTGTCGGTCGCCTCATTGCTATTGAATCATCTGTATAATCTGGACCAAGTCTATACAAGAATTTTTTAGCAAAATGTAGAATATCTGGAAGATTTCTAAAATTTTCATGCATTGAATATACTGTTACGTCTGGGTCATATGATAAATTAATTAAGTAATCGGGGTCCGCATCTCTCCAATGATAAATACATTGTTTTATGTCAAAGAAATACATATAGTTATCTGGACGTAACATTTCATAAAACTCAAACTGTTGTTTTGATACATCTTGAGTTTCATCACTGATTAAATGAGTTACATGTTTAATACAGCTTGGGTTTTGTTTAATTTCTTCAAATAAGTCATCGAATCTCTCTTCATTAAGTATATCTGTTGTATCTATCGTGCCACCACGAAGTAGATAATTACAATAAGAATGTATAGTCGAGATAAAAATTCCGTCTGAATTCTTAAGTCTTTTTAATATTTCAGATGCTGCATTATTAGTAAAAGTAATAGCAACAATCTCTGAAGGGTCTACTCCGCTATCTAATAGATATTGAATCCTTTCTATTAGACATGCCGTTTTTCCTGCTGCGGCGGAACTAGATACCAATACTTTTGATTTGTTAGTTTCTACAATCATTTTTTGTGTGTTAGTCAATTTCATAAGGTTAATCTCCTTCGCTTTCGCATTTATTTTATTTAGAACTATTAAGTTCTATTAATTGCCTTTTTAATGGATAAGACCACTGCCACCTATAGCCTCCGGCAGTTTTTCTACCTTGCTTGTGATTACAAACTTCACTCACTTTACCTCGTGCCACTCCTTTTGCTCGCTCTGCTTCAGCGGCGGTATTAAATTGTTCTAATATTTTTCCATTCTTATCAATTAAATCAACCGCATTACATTTTACCGATAAAGCGTAGTTTATCATTAGATGAGTAATTGGAATATCATCATCTTCATAAAGCCAAAAGCTATTTTTAACAAAATCCATCTTGTGTTGACAGCACTTAGAAATATTCCCTTGAGAAATATTTAATTCTTTTTCTGCATCTTGAATACAATTCCATTTTTTAATAAATTCTCCATTTAAATTATATTGTAATACTGATTTTTTATTACTGTCTAAATGTCTTTTTTGTGCTTCTCCTGGTCTTAATACTTTTAGTCGAGCACTAATAGTGCCAACATTAGCACCAAGTTGTTCTGCTATTTGACAAGACTTTAATCCCTTATCCCATAAAGATAATATATCTTCATCAGAATATTTAGTTGTACCGTCTCCACCAAGAGTCATATTATATCCATGATTATTTAAATAATAAGAATTGAATTGCTTAATCCAATATATTTCTCTTTCATTTAATAAAGAGTTATCACATTCTTCCACTTGTTCTATTTTAAAATTTTCAACGCCGTATTTGCGAATAGCACGATATAAAATGTAATAGTTAGATTTGCTATTAATGTTAAAACAAGTATCTAGATGGTCTTTCCAGCGTTGTTCTATAGTACGAACCGTTTGTCCTATATATAAATCATTTGTAATTAAATTTGTAATTTTATAAATGTATCCCATAATTAATCTCCTTTGTTCCTTTCTAATTATAAGTAACAAAATTGATTAATATCTCCACAAAATTGGGGATTTTAGACAATTTTATTTATTTTTGCTCACCTCTAATGGTGTTAAGCCCATAGTTTTTTGAATCATAGAAATCAATATAATACGATTCTCTTTCTTTTAATTTCTCTTTCGGTATATCTTCTTCTAAAATCTCGACAGTAAAATGCTCTGGACCATCCTCCTTCATCGTTCTATGTAATTGAGAAGAAGCTAACGTTCCAACACCTAATGCTGTCTTATAATGGTTTACAAATCTTGTGTCGAAACTCGTCGTAGACCCTATATATATCTCACCAGTTTTAAGACGAGTTATTTTATAAATACCTGACTTATCTCCATTTGGAAGCAAGCGCTTTCTTAATTCAGTTAAAGGCTTTTGATAATACGCGCTCCAAATAACTTTGTTGATTGCTTCCGGATGTCTAAGCCTCGGCGCGACACTACGTAGAATCTCAACATCATTTTTATCTTCTTCACTAAACCGAATACGATAAAAGTCCTGTTTCATTTCGACTTCTTTAGCTCGTCTAATCTCCTCATTAATGGCCGCGCGCTTACCACGTTCGATTTCTAATTCTTTTTCTATTAAAGATAATTCTTCCAGCTTAGCTGTTCTAGTTTCATTTATTTTAGCTAAATCTTCATTAAATTTACCTGTCCACAGGATACGATATTCTTTTAGACTATTATCTATTATTAGCTGTTTATGTTGTTCATACTCTGCGGCGGCGCTATCAATTTCTTTAATCTTTCCTTCTCTATATAAATCTAAGTCTTGATTAACTTCATTATATCTTTTTTCTTTTTCTTTTAAATTAGTTTCAAGGAAATCAATTTTATCCTTAAAAGATTTCTCTGCACTTTCGCGCTTAATACGTATTTTATCCTCTAAATTCTTCTCTTCCTCACTCCATTCTTTTTTAAAATATTCTTTTATTTCTTTCTTTTTTAAATTTTCTAATTCAATTTTTTCATTTGATAGTTTTTGTAAATGTTTATTTTCTCTTCTATTAATAATAATTAATACTATAATAATAAGAACACTTAAAAAAAGAGAAGCAAATAAAATTTCATAAGTCATATTTACTCTCCTATATATACTTTTATCTTTCTCTATTATAGTATAACAAATTTTCAAGCTTATTGTCAAATTTTTCTATTTTGCCAATCTTTGTCGTTTTTCCAACGATTTTTTGCCAGGAACTTAGGATTGAATAAGTCAGCGGCTGTACGTATGTTATCAATTTCCCAATAAGGAATTATGTAAATTGGTATGTCATGTGATAAGCAATAACTAATTTTTCGTCTATCTCTTTCTTTTGCGCTTTCGAACTGGGCGCGATTGCGATAGAATTTTTCAATATACCGATAATGCTGTTGCCCTTGAAATTCTACGATGACTGGGCCGCCATATCGGTAAACATAAAAATCAAACCTATATGCTCCTTTTTTTAAGTCATTAAATCTTTTCTCTCTTTCAAATCTATATTGACTCTTTTGCAATAACGTAATGATTTTTTCTTCTCCTTTACTCATAATCATACCTCCTTTAAAAAAGTAGAGTTTCTATGTAGTAACTCCACTTAATAACGAAGAGAATTGTCCTTATAAGGATAAACTGGAGGGTACAATGGAACAATTTATGGATATAGCTGGCACCTGGGTTATTGGCACAGCAGTTGTCCTTGCGGGGATGATTAAAATACCACCAATTCAATTAAATTTTTGGAGTTGGCTCGGGCGCCTAATAGGAAAAGCAATTAATGGAGAAGTGTTAGAAAGAGTATATGATTTATCAAAAGAAATAGATAATCTCAAAAAAGATGCAGAGTTAGAGCGAGTACGTGATTCTAGGCAAAGAATTTTGAGATTTAATGATGAAATTTTATTTGGAACAAGACACTCAAAAGAACACTTCGATGAGATTTTAGATGATATCACTCTATATGAACAATATTGTCGCGAGCATAAAGAATATGAAAATAATAAAGCTGTACTTGCGATAGTTACTATTAGAGATGTATATCAGGAATGTATGAAAGACCATGATTTTTTGACTTATGTTAAAAAATAAGTTTAAATAGGAGTAAAAGGAGATGGGAGACTTTACAGGTTTTAGTTTTGGAAACTGGCATAGTTCTGAAAATGATTCTGTAACAGTTCTTAGGGTTTCTGACGGAGATAGATATACTGAAGAACTACATCCAGAAATAAAGGATAGAACTGCTGAGGTACCGGGTTTAGATGGAGAATATTATTTTGGTAGTGATTATGGACCAAAAACTATAGATATAAATATAGCTTTTGACTCATTAACAGAAGACCAATTTAGAACATTGAGAAAAGTTTTTGGTACTAAACAAGTCCAAGAATTAATTTTTGATGAACGTCCTTATAAAAAATATTTGGCAAAAATTAGTAGTCCAATTGAGCTTTCGTATATTTGTTTTGATGAACCGATTAAAGAAGCTGTTACGGTAGATGGTATTAAATGGGAAGGTAGTACTGAACATACAGTAATTAGAAATACCAATCAAAAACAGCGTATTTATAAAGGAGAGGGAAAAATTACTTTTGTATGTTATTTTCCTTTTGCTAAGTCGGTTTATAGGGTTTTACCCGAAGGCACTGATTGGGCTTTTTCTAGTGGGATTTTAACTAGTAGCGTAAGAGAAACAAATAATATTGATACTTGTGTTATAGATGGAGAAAATATTGTAATTAATGTTTATAATCCTGGAGATATGCCAACAGGTTTTCGTTTATATTTACCTAAGACTGCACTTAGCGGCGATGTAGATATAGCATATAAAGATATGGAATCAGTTACAGCTGGTTTATATTTTAATCCAATTACTTTTAAAGAAAATGATATTGGACTTTTAATTGATACTAATAATGGTTTAGCTGTAGGTGTTTCTAGTGTTAATAATGACCTTAGAGAAGCAGTAACTTCTGGAAATTTATATAATAGTTATATTAAAAATGGATTTTTCTTTAAATTAGAACCTAGTGAAATAGGTGAAAGGCAAATAATACTTCATGGTGTGAATGAAGTTGAATCGGACAGCCAAGAAACTGTAGATGTCGGGGAAAATAATGTTCAAATTTATTATGACTATTTATACTTCTAAGGAGGCTTAAATATGGGTGAGCAATTAATAAGACCATATGAAATTTCCGTTTGGGAAGAAGCGCTTGCCCAAGACGGAAAACGAATTATAGAAAAAAAGTTAGCTGTCATCGGCTCTGATACAATGACGGGATTAAACAAGGTTTATAATCCCGTTTTTAATAAGAAATCTAATGGAGAAAAAACTTTATCTTTCTCTTTGAAATATAAATATTTTGATCCATATAATGAAAGTTTAGATTTAGTTAACCCTTTTGTAGATTTATTAACTAATGAACGAAAAGTAAAGCTTCATTATGAAGGAGAATGGTATGAGTTTATTGTAAAAGACCATACTGAATCAAGTGAAGAATATAGTTGGGACTATACTTGTACTGATGCTTTTGTTTTAGAGCTTTCAAAGAATGGATATAATTTAACTTTTGATTCTGAATTAAATAATAACCAAGGAACTGCTAAAGATTTAGCTAAAAAAACATTAATTAATACGGATTGGAGAGTTGGCGATGTAGATACATTTGTACAAAGGATAGAAGAGCCAATTTATAAAGCTACTTTAGAATCAATTACTGGATTAACTATTATTAATACAGATAATACTGGTGAAACAGTAACCGGCGGCACTCAAATTTATTTATTTTATAGTTATATAAAAAATAAGAGTGGTAAATTCGTTCAATTTATTATTAGAGATGATAATAGAGAATATACGATTGATAATAAAAATGTTATTACAGATACTAATTTTAGAATCCAAAATGAATTAACTTATCAAAATGATGGTTTTTATTTTGGAAACAATCGTATTATTGCAATAGGTGAAGCTGAAGTTAAATATCAAGCTAATCGCCTTGCTTATAATCAATTAACAACTTATGATACTGTTACTGAACGAACGGTTGAAAAATTTCGTATTGGCGATGGTGATCGCGAAGTATATAAATATACTGATTATGAATATGCAACTTCTAATGTATTAACAAATTATATTACTAACGGTGAGAATTTTAATATATTAGAAGATGGTACATTACAAGGTTGGAGTCCTTATGTTGAACCAGTAGAAGGACAGACAATTAATAAGTTGGAATTAATTACTGTACCAGAATTAAAGACTGGCGCAGAATTGGCAGACATTTCAATCCTTTCTCAAATTGAAGGATATATGAAAGTCCATTTTAATGGCGCGCTTACACAACAGTATCAAAATGCAATTTATAATAGTGGTATAGGAAATAATGCAGCTTTTATAAAATCTTTTTCAAAAGGTCAAAAGTATGTATTTAGATGGCGCGCGGGTCAAGGCGAACTTAATAATTTACAACCAGTACAGAATTTACGTTTATTAGTTGCAAAATATACGCAAGATGATTATAATAGATGGGATTATTATTATAAGCATATAGATAGAAATAATATCATTCTTCAATTTAGTGGTAATCCAGTAGAGTTAAACAATATAATTGAAGGCGGCGTATTAGATACAGAAAAAAAGAATTATATAATAGATGATGTAGTACAAAATCCTTCTACTAGATATATTTATAAAAATGAAGATGATGGGTTAGAATATGTTTGGAATGGAAAAACTGGAGAATTTGACAAAAAAACTTCTACAAATTATTTGCCTTATTATTATTTAGTAGCAGAGGCAACAAAATCTATTTCAAATACTATTATTAGCGAGCCAAATGAAAAAGTTGGTATTTTTATATACAACACTGAAGGTGAGCGCACTTATTATATTCAAGATATACAGTTAACTAAATTTGTTCCTGATGGAGCAGACCCAACAGGAAATACACCAATACTAATTGGTAATATTCCAGAAGCTACAGTAACTTCTACAGACTATTATTATGTTAAACCAAAAGAAGGAGCTGTTTTAGAAGATATAGAAACATATTCTTCTTTAGATGATTTAGCTTCGGTATTAAATGTTCCAAGTAATACTATAGTACCTTTATATAATGAAAACTCTGAAAAGTATTTAACAATTAGTGCTTCTCAGTCTAATTGCTTTAATATATTACAAACTATAGCTGAAACATTTGAATGTTGGGTTGATTTAGTTGTAGGACATGACCCAGATACTGGATATATTACTTATGATAATGATGGAAAGCCTAATAAGTTTGTTTATTTAAGAGAATATGTTGGTAAAGAAAATTGGGCTGGTTTTAAATATGGAATTAATTTACAGTCTATTGAAAGAAATATTAACTCAGATGAGTTTGTTACGAAATTAATCGTAGACCAATCTCAATCAGATTATGTTGATGAGGGTTATGTTTCTATAGCTTCTGCGCCATCGAATATAAGTGGTGAATCGTATATTTTAAATTTTGATTATTATTATAATCAGAACTTATTAAATAGAGAAGAAACGGAAGCAGATAAACTTAATTTTATTACAAAAGTAGCTAATATTAATTCTCAATTAAAAGAGAAAGAATCTGAGCGTAGAGGATTAGAAGCTTCATTGGTTGAATTGGGTAGTAAACGTAATTTATTTACTGAACTTATTAGAGTTGCTCAAGATAAAAAAAATGAATCGGAAGCTGATTTTTATAACTATACTAAGAAAACTTATGAAGAGTATAGACAAGAGCATACTTCATTAGAGGAAGATAAGCAGCTTACAGAAGAAGAAACAATTTTTGAAATTTTAGGAAGTATATATATTTCTTCTGCGACTATAAATAACTATTCTGGTTTATTAAGTAATATTGAAAAAGAATATTGGAAAGTTAGAAAAGATTTACGTGGTTCTGAAAATTATACTGCAAAAATATGGGCAAATTATGATAGTCATCAACGACGTCATGTATATATAGAATTAAATGATTATTTACCTGGTTTTACAATTACAATTGGCGAGGTAGAAGAAGAAGCTACTGTTAATAAAAAATATTTTGATATTGAATCTACTGAAACAGTTATTAATTTTACAGCGCCGCAGGGTTATACAATAAATAATCCGCAATATACAATAACTGGTACGAAAATAGGTTATGTAAAAATTAATAATGTTAATTCTTCAACTGGTGTAGAAGATGAAATTGAAGCCCTTTTAGAAGAAAAAGAAGCTTTAGTTAAAGAATTTAATAATAAATATAGTCGATATATTCAAGAAGGAACTTGGAGTTCTACTGATTATATTGATTCAGAATTATATTATTTAGACGCTTTACAAGTTAGTAATACATCGGCGCAACCTGTTGTATCTTATACAATTGATGTTGTCGAAGTAAGTAGGCTTGAAAATTTAGAATGGTATACATTTGATGCAGGTGATAAATCTTATATAGAAGATACAGAATTCTTCGGGTGGCATAAGGATAATGTTGGTACAGAAGAAAATCCAATATATGTTTATAGTCCTGCTAGAGAAGAAGTAATTGTATCAGAAGTCGAGTGGCATTTAGATGAGCCTGATAAAAATGTTATAACAGTTCAAAATTATAAAAGTAGATTTGAAGATTTATTCCAACGCATTAGTGCTACTGTTCAAACAGTACAGTATAATGAAGCTACTTATGCAAAAACTAGTAGTTTAATTGATGCAAATGGTACAATTAATCAAAATGTATTACTTGAATCATTAAATACGGTTAGTGGAAAACCTTATAATCTCACTAGTGATGGTTCTGTTCAAATTAAAGGTGATTCAATATTAATTCAAAACTTGAACAAGCCGGCAAATAGTGTTATAATTAATAGTGAAGGAATAAGAGTTTCTTCTGATGGCGGCGCCAATTATACGACTGTTGTTGATGGACAAGGTCTAAATATTGGCATGGCTTATGTCGGAGATTTAAATACTAATAATATTATTATTGGTGATAAAGAAAATCCTAGTTTTCGTTGGGACAAATCTGGTATAAGTGCTTATCGTATGAGAACTGTTCCTATTAATAGGGCAGAAACTAGAGAAGTTTATGATTTAGATACGTATGTACGTTTTGACCAATATGGTCTTTATGGCATAAAAGAAAATGAAACTTTTAAGGCTCAAAACTTACAGGATGTAATTGATAAGGCACATTTTGCTGTTACTTGGAACGGATTTTTTATTAAAAATTCATATACTGGTGGCGGCAAGGTTGAGATTACTTCTGAAAATGATTTTAGAGTTTTAAAAGCAGGTGGAATTGAAAAGGTTAAAATTGGTGCCCTTGAATGGACACAAGGCGGAGTGGTTACTACTACTCCAATTCCTGAGGTTGCGCCAAGTAAATATGGTATTAGAATAAAGAATGATGCCGGCGCCATCGTCATGCAAACAGGTGATGATGGTAATTTAGAAATTACTGGTACTATTTATGCCAATGCTGGTGAAATTGGTGGTATGACTGTTGATGATGATAAATTAACAATGAATACTATCGTATTAGAGCCAGGTGTTGGAATTTATTCTACAGTTAAAACTAATAATAAACCATTATTTATCATTTCTGATGTTGATGGTTCAGCAATTTTCAGAAATATTGAAGCTCTTGGTGGAAAACTTAGTAATTTAAGTATTACAGATAATTTAATCGTCGGCGAAGCAAATGCCGCAGGATTAGTTAAATCGTATAATTATGTCCCACAAGTTTCTGGTTGGAGAATTAAATCTGATGGAACTGCTGAATTTAATGATGTTACAGCAAGGGGAACTATTTATGCTAATGCAGGTGAGCTTGGACGATTATCTGTTATAGATACAATTACTGTTGGAGCTAATGGAGCTATTCAATCTAGTAATTGGAATCAAGCGTTACAAACTGGTTGGCAAATAACCGATACTGGCGCCACCTTCAATAATGTAACGGTTAGAGGCCACGTTGAGGCACAAACTGGAACATTAGGATTACTCACCGTACAAGATACGATTACTGTTGGCGATGCAACTCACAGCGGCACAATTCAATCATATAATTATGCGACTGGAGTTTCTGGTTGGGCGATTAAATCAGATGGAAGCGCAGAGTTTCAAAACGCAGTAGTTCGTGGTGAAGTTAATGCAGGTAGTGGTACTTTCTATGGACAGGTACAAGTTGGTACTGGTAATCCGCACATATTAATTGATGGGTTGCAAGCATTGATTAAGTCATCTAATTATTCAGAAGGCGCTGGATATGGTTGGATGATTAATAAAGATGGTGATGCAGTATTTAATAATATTACTGCGCGTGGTGCAATTAAGACGGCTGTATTTGAATATGCGGAAATTCAAGCAGTTGGTGGTATATTTATATTTAGACCGTCATCAACTATACGCTCAGCCGCAGTCGTCGGAGATGATTTAGTTTTAAAAGTAGAAAAACCTTTCTTATTTGCAAAAATAACTTATGATGAAATAGAAAATCCAAGTAGCGATCTTAACCCACATGACCAAGAGTGGTATGAAATTTCACAAGATAGTTTTACCTATGTTTTGACTAATGATACTGAAGTTGATATAAGTAAAACTTATTATGAGCGTAGTGTAATAGGTCATAGTTGGTGTAAAATTAGTAATTATACTTCTGATGGTAGAGAACCTAATATTAGTAGCATATTAGCAACTAATGGTTTAACCCATGTTTATGAGGTTGGAGCTGTTAATTTATCAACTAAAGAAGTGACTCTTTTAGGAGCTAAAGCTTTTGTTGATGCGGTTAAACAATCTGGAGAAACCAATGCTGATGTTTTACTTGCATTAGAGGGCGGTGCTTTAGTTGATATGGGGCGCGAGCTTAATAACCTTGATTATGATGAAGGTAAACATAATTATGGTATTGGAGTTAATAGTTCTGATAATACTGTAAATTTACCAGCTCGTGCGATTAGTTTGTTTGAGACAGTAATTGACCAAACAAAGAGTCCAAAAGTTTCTTATAATTATAAAGGAATCTTAGGAACATTACCAACTTTATCTGTTGATCATGTTAACGATTCAATTTATAATCAAAGAATGGCAGGAACCCAAGGTATATTTACAAATAATATGTATATTGGCGATGCAAGCCAGTTCATTGCTTTTTATAAAGATAGTAATGGTAATAATCAATTGAGAATTAAAGCTAATCAAATTGTTTTTGAAGTTACTGATGAACATGGACAAGGTACTGGAGTATATCATGATATAAATGAAATAGAAGCAGAAGGTGTTCCTGGTCCTCCAGGAGAAGATGCAATTCAAGTTAATATTGAATCTAATATAGGTAATTTTTTAGTCTTTGGTAATAGAACTGCAATACTTACTTGTCATGTATTTAAAGGTAGCACAGAAATAACTTCACAAGTTCAAACTTTTGCATGGTCTAAATATGATAAAGATGGAAATCTTATAAATAATTGGCAACCGGAAGCACAAGGAGTGATAGACGGTTTATTGGTAAATCAAATTCGTGTAAGCGCAGATGACATTGATATTAAATCAGTGTTCTCCTGTAATGTTACATTTTAATAGGAGGAGAAATGAGTACGAGTTATGGTACAATTACGATTACAGATACTACTGATTTAGGGCAGTTGTCTGTATATTTGACGGGGAGTACAGTAAGACAGCAAGTTTATGATAGTAATGGCTCATCAGTGACTTACTATCCTAATTGGAATACTACTAGTGGTACTCCATTAGTATTAACTCCGCACGTATATTTTAATGGTCAATCTCAAGCTTTAACTAGTAACGCAATTGATATACAGTGGAGTAAAATAGGAAGCGAAGGCAGCTATAATTTACCTGTTACACCAGCTACTACAGCTTGTCCAGAAACAGCTTGTGGTACTAGTAATAAAGAATTACAACGTCCTGCTAATTTATCTACTAATAGTGCTGGTGTAACATATCAAGCATTGGTTACATACTATCCAATTAGTGGTGATTTAAATACATCTCTTACTGCGGTGGCAACTTTTGATATTACTATCGCAAATAATGGTATAGATGGCGCGCCGGGTAATCCGGCAAAATCATTACAATTAATTAGTGATGGTACTGCTTTTACTTATAGATATAATGGTACTTTATTTGGTGATCCAACAATTGTATTAACAGCTCAAAAGAACAGCATGATAGAAGGAGTTCATTGGTATTGTGATAATACACTTATTCGAGTTTCCAATGGCTCTCCAGTAATTACTAATGATAGTTCTTTACCAGCTTATACTGGATTAAGCTTAGAAGTTGGTGGGGATGGTAATACCAAAGGTGTTGTTAATATCAATACATTGAGTCCTAATTATAGTAGTACGCAAGTTGCACAATTTAAAGTTGTTGAAACCAATTCTTCTGGGGTAGAAGTTGTTAATGGTTTCATGGATTATTGTTCTATTTATAAATTAGTTGAGGCTCAACCCGGAACTAGTGCTTATGTTTCTTATTTAGATAATGATGAAGAAACTATTAATGAATATAATGGAGTTTTGAATTATAGTAATGCTATTAGTACACTATATGTTACCAAAGGTGGAATAAATGATTTAACTGCGGGTAGCGGTTGGGTTATTACTATTACCGATTCTAATAATATTACATATCAAAGCTCTAAAGGCGCAAATAATGCTACTAATTATAATAATTCTGTTACAGTACAATCTTTAACTGGTAATTCTGGTTGGATTGAATTTACAGCAACTAAAACAGAGGGCTCTAATGTTATTACATTAGTACAAAGATTTACTGTTAATAGAGGAGCTTCTGTAATTAGTCATTCCTTAAGGTTAGATGCCGTTGCGTCTAATAGAAACAGTAATGGAGTATATACGCCATCAACAATTCAGGTGGATGCAATAACAAGAAGTAGTGGCGGGTCTTCTAGTTATCGTGATGCTGGAGTTATTTCTACTGTTACTCACTATGTAGGGAATAATAATACAACTTCTGCAACAAATACTGCTAATAATGCTTTAACATTAACACTTACTGATCACGGAACCTATGGTAAAATCAGTTACATAGAAGCATTTTTAGGAACTGGACCAAATTATGAAGATAAACAAAAAATAGTTATTAGTTCTGATGGCGTAGATGGTGATGATGGAACGTCTCCATGGATGTTTAGACTAGGAAATTCTTTTGATGGAATTTCTACTGATTTTGCTTATGCGGCGAGTGATGATTTTACGATAATAATTCCAATATCTGCGGCGCAAGGTACAACAGAAAAAGTTATTTATTATGGAGGCCAAAATTATCCTACAATTACGGCAGATGCATTATCTAAGGTGCCTTCTGGTACGATTAGTGCGGAATATTATATGAATAATACTAAGGTTACTACCGCAGGTAATCAAGTTAATAATATACGTTATAAAATTACAGAAGGGGATGGTATTGGACAAAACGGTTCTGTTACTTTGACTTTAACTTATGGGGCTGAACAAACATTAACTCAAAATTATACCTATAATGCTCAGCCAGAAGCAATTAAGCCTATTAGAGTTTTTCTAACTCCAAGTCCAACAGATACTTTTGAAAATCAAGAAGGTACAATTACGGTTACGCCAACTGTATTAAGTGGAACTACATCAATAAGTTCTAGTTCTTGGGGAAGTCCAACTTGGGAAGTTTTTACAGGCTCTCCAATGCAATGGAAAACAATTGTGCAAGCTGCTATACCTAATGTATCAGTTACAAATAATGTTTTAAGTGTTAGTGGTTCAGCGGTAGAAGGATATTTAGGCTTTAGATTTACTACTACAATTAATAGAGGTGGAGTAGCAGAAAGTTATACAGAATATATTAATTTAAAAGATATAGATGATCCTTTACATGTTACTTTACATTCTACAGTTGGTGAACAAATAGTTAATCATCAAGGTCTTGGAGTGATTTATGCTAGAGTTATTCGTCGTGGTGATACAGAGGATTTAGATAGCGTTGTTCCAGATAATATGTTACGTGTTGGAACTAGTAATCCTTCTCAAAATGGAATGACAGGTGTAACTGGATATATAAAAGTAAACACTACAACTGGAGAGACAAGTTATTATGCCCGTACTAGTGATACAAGTGCATGGGGAAGCCCAAGAAGTACTTTTGATTGTACTTATGAATGGACTTTTAGAGATAGTAATAATGCTCCGATTGATTTATCTGCCAATAATACTCCGGCGGCTTTAGCTTATACGGCAAATCATAATACACAGTTTGTATATGTAGATAGTTCAGTTATTAATAATAAATTAACAGCTGATGTGAAAGTTACATTATAAAATAGTTACGTGTACGGCGTTCGCGCCGTATACGATTTATATATATAAGGAGAAAATAAATGTCAGTTTCATATGGGACAATTACAATTACGGATACTAATGACATAGAAAGTATAGTAGTAGAATATAATCAAAATCAAAATCCTAGTAGTGCTCCCGCGGAAAATGATTCAAATTGGTCTACTAATAGACCTGCTTGGGCAGAAGGATATTATATTTGGCAGAGAACTCGTACCCATAAAGCTGGAACATTAGCTAATAATGATATATTTGGAACAGCAGTTTGTGTTACTGGTTCAACAGGTCAAACTGGTGGTACTGGTGCAGCAGGACGTAGTTTAACTTCAACAGTTACTCAATATACTACTGCAACTAATTCTGCTACAATTGATGAAAGTACTATGAATAATTATACTTGGAATAATAATGTTCCAACGTATAGTAGTAGTACTCCTGCTTATTGGGTTAGAGTTACTAATACTTACTCTAATCCGTCATCAACTGAGTATATAATATATAAAGACAATGGGTTAACCGATGCTATAAAAACTTCACATGATGCAAATGCAACGGCGCAATCTGCGGATAGCAAAGCTGATCAAGCCATTAGTGATGCATCTGATGCATTATCTCAGATTAGTAATGTTAATACAGCATTAAATAATTATAAAACTGCAAATGATACTGCGGTTAATGCTTTAAAAGCACAAGCTACTCATTATTGGTGGGATAGTGAAGGTGCGCATGTCGCGTCGGGTGTTAGTCCGATGGCTTCAAATAATTTGACGCAAGGTACTCCTTCGACTTATGGTTTTAATTCTTTAATGGCGCCGGGTTTTTTAGCTTTACGTCAAAAGAATATTAATTTGGTACAATTGGCTACTAATGCATTGACATTTTATATACCACCTAATAGTAGTACAACTCAAGGCCCGAAAGTGTTGGAGGTTGGCACTAATGGGTTAAAAATGTATAACCCAATTGCTAATAATAATGTTGAACTAATGAGTTTAACATCTGGAGCTATTACTTTTAAAGACACAAGCGGAAGCGTACAGGCCACTTTTGGGGCTAATGGGGCTATTCAATCTGGTAATTATTCTAGAGGAACTGTAAATACTACTTTTGCAAGTAATGGAACAAAAATTGATTTAATTAACGGTGAAATTTTTACTAAATATTTTCGATTATCTCAAGGTGTTGAGTCAAATGTTCCGGCTGGAGTATATATTGAAGGTACGATTCAAGGCTCAGATAGTAGAATAGGTATTGATACTACTAATTATTGGCAGATAGGTGATTATACTGATTATAATTTAACTTCATCAGCTTCTATGATAGGTCATGGGTCATCTTTTATACAGTTAGGAGATGATTCTACATGGCGTCTTGCTACAAATCGTATTCATACTGGATGGTATACAGATAATGATGACTTAATTCATTATAATAAATTTACAGATGGTACTACGCAAAGATTTTGGGATTATGGTATTCATGTCCCTACTTCTAGAAGTGATAAATTTTTATATATAAGACAAGCCAATAATACCGCAATGTCTGGTGAAGATGATGAAGACAGGTTAACCAATTTATTGTATGACATTGATGATAATTATGGAACAAGCCAATGGACTTATAAGTTTTATATAGATGGAGAGGGCAATCTTCATGCAGGTGATATATATTCTAATGGTCAATTAATTTCTGGAACTAGCGCGCCTTATTTGCTAAAGACATATGAGTCACAAACATTGACTGGTGCATTAACAATTACTGGAAATTTAGAGGTAAATGGAACACTTACTAAAGGTAGCAAAAATGTTGTTTACATGACAGCTACACCAACAACTGGACAAGTCGTAGTAACCGATGGTACAGCCGGAGGCGTTAAAACAACAGGTTACACAATTGCAAAATCTGTTCCATCTAATGCATTATTTACAGATGCAAATGTAACGCAAACAGCGACAACTACAAATTCAGCTTATGAGTTGTTATTTTCTGGAACAGCAGATAATACTACACGTACAGAAGGCACTAGAAAAACTTCAACTTTAACTTATAATCCATCTACTAAGGCGTTAGTTACTGGCGGTACAGTTAATGGTTATACGTTGGCTGCAGCGAGCGCAAAAGGTGTTGATACGTCGATGACTGCATCGTCTACTTCGACAAATTTACCGACTACTAAAGCGGTTGCAGATTTAATTGCAACTTATTTGCCTTTAGCGGGTGGAACCGTAAGTGGTGCAGTTGATATAAATGATGAGTTGTATGCGGATAGCGCGACGTTTGGGAATTTGATTGTTACAGGTGCAGGTCGATTTACTAATGGACTGTATGGAGATTTGACTGGTAATGTAACAGGTAATGTAACAGGTAATGTAACGGGTAGTTTAACTGGTAATGCTACTACTGCAACTACAGCAACGAAAGTCGGAAATAGTCTTATTATTAAATTAAACAGTGGTACAACAGAAGGTACCAATATGTTTACATTTAATGGCTCTGCCGCCAAGACGGTTGATGTAACAAAAAGTGCAATCGGTTTAGGAAATGTGGAGAATAAATCATCTGCAACAATTAGGGGAGAATTAACTTCTGCTAATGTAACTACAGCACTTGGATTTACTCCGTATAATTCGACTAATCCGAATGGATATGTAACAAGTTCTGGCGTTACATCAGTGACAATCGCAGCAACTTCACCAGTTGTTTCAAGTACTGCAACTGCGCAAACTGGTTCATCTGTGAGTACCACGATTAGTTTAGCAGATGGTTATGGAGATACAAAAAATCCGTATGGTTCTAAAACGGCAAGATATGTACTTGCTGCACCAGCAAACGCAGCTGGTGCGCCAACTTTTAGAGCATTGACAAATGCTGATGTAGGACTTGGTAATGTAACAAATAATAAGCAAGTTAAAGGTTTGTCATCGGGCACGACATCGGGACATTTAGTTACATGGGGTGCTGATGGTTATACTGTTGCAGATAGTGGTGTGGCTTTAGCGCCGAATGGTAATACACGCGGTATTGTATCTAGTTTGGCATCAGATAATGATGGTAAAATTGTATTAACTTATGCTGATGGTACAACTTCGAGTCCGATAGAAGTTAAAATTATTGGTCAAGAAGGTTCGTCTGTATCTTATGCTGATAAATTGAATGTAAATGGTGTAGCAGTTGGTTCTGCTACAGTGCCAGTATATTTTAATGCAAATGGTGAAGTACAAACAGCAAATACATATGCTGGTGGTACAGCTGTAACATTAAATGGGTCAAGTAAAGCGTCATCTACTGCTTCATTTTATGCTCCAACTGGAGCAGGAACAAGTGGACAAGTATTAACTTCCAGTAGTGGCACACCAGGGTGGACAAATCAAAGTAGTTTAAGTGTTGGTAGTGCAACAACAGCAACTAAATTTAGCTCTAACAGAACGGTTGCGTTAACTGGTGATGTGACTGGTAGCGTAAGTGGCGACGGAAGTAGCGGCTGGTCAGTTGCGACGACTGTACAAGATAATAGTCATAATCATACATTGGCAACCATTCTTCCGTTAAAGAGTAAGACTTTTACTAATGTTATTGGTACGGCTAATAATTGGGATGGCGCTACATTTTTTTATGGATCGATTAAACCAAATGCTTGGGATGATACTTGGAGGATTAAATATAAAATTCATGTTTATGTGCCTAATCATCCCACGTATAATCAGTTGGCTGAAGTTACAATTAGTGGTAAACAAGGAGATCATAGAGCGTATGCATCCTTTAATACTATTGGATCGTATTATGTATGTTATTATCACGAATTGTATAGATTAAAGCAAGCTGGTTTTACTAATGGTTATGGTCATTCATTAGGCGTAAGGTTTTATTCAGCATATGAACCTATTAATACTGACTATAAACGTACTATTGAAGTCGATATATTAGAAACAGAAAATTGTTCATTTGACTTTTATGATAGCTGTTTGGCATATGCTGCAATTCCTGGAACTGGGGCGACAAATTATAATACATATTCTGAAATGGATTTTGTTAATAATGGTTTGCAAGAAACAGGAGATTCAAATACCATTACACAAAATGCAATTGGTTATTCCAGCTGTACAGCGGCTGCTGATATTTATCGTTATCAACTTGTATTACGTACTAGAGATAAACAATTAATTCCAGTAAGTACTGCAAACAATACTTTTACAATTGGTAAAACATATACTACAATACCATTTGATCCGCTTGGTGAAATATATTATTTTTATACATCTTCAAGTACTACATCTGGTGGTAATGTTCCAACATCTATTTTATATAGACAAGTATTAATGGATTTGCGGTATGGTTTTGATTTAAATGCAACTGCTGATTATAGATTAACTGCAAGACAACCAGTTTATTTAACTGCAACACTGCAAGATGATGGTAGTGCTATTATAACTAAGCCATCCGGGAGCACTATTGGTCCATTAAAACAAACATTACCAACTTCAGATGATGGTCTAATTTATATTTATTTAGGACAAGCATATGAAGACTCTAATCCGTATAGATTAGAACTCGCTTTAAGTCATCCAGTTTATTATTATAAAAATGGCGCAATAAGACAATATGGTTCTAGTGCAGTATATGATGGTTCTGGTAAAAAGATTTCATCTACATATCTTCCATTATCTGGCGGTACTATGACTGGCGGTGTTACATTTGTAGGAAATCAATCAAGCGCATGGAATGATAAAGGTATCTTATTTACCAATGGTTCAAGAATTGGCGAAAATAATACTGGCGGTTTAGGTATATACGCAAAAGATAAAATTATATTACGTCCTGCTTCTGGTACTTCAGCTGGAACTGATGGTGTTGAAATTACGACTACTGGTTTGATGCCTACAAATAATAATAGTGAAAGTCTTGGTGGTGTATCAAACAAATGGTCTAACGTTTACGCAACAACATTTACTGGAAATTTATCTGGTAATGCTACTACGGCTACTACGGCTACTACAGCGACCACCGCTACTAATGCAGATAATCTACTAGCTTACAGCACTAATGAAACTATAATTGGTGCAAATAGTGTAACCGCGGGAGCTTCAACTAATGATACAGTTTGGATTAATTTTCGAGATGTTAAGGGAGGGGCTACTAATAATAATGCAACTCAAATAACAAGGTATTATTTTGGTAATAGAAAAGGTGCCACAACTGGAGTTACTGTTTATGCCGCAACATTTAGTGGTGCTTTAAGTGGTAATGCTACAACAGCTACTACTGCAACAACAGCAACTAGTGTAACTGGAACTTTATCACAAAGTCCTAATGATGGGTATCGTCATGTGTGGTTTTCATGGAAAGATACAGAAACTAAACGAGCTTATACTGAAACTTTTACATATTGTCCAGCTGATGATAAATTAAAAGTTGGTAGTGCACAATTAAAAGACTGGGATATATCAGAAGATACAACAACAAAAGCACTTGTATTTAAATTTGTAGGTTAATTTAAAATTTGAAAAATTTTTAAAATTTATCTATAATATAATTGTAAAGAAAAAGATATACACCTTCTATAAGGCAAAAACATAACGTGCGCTTGGCAAGTTAGTTTTATTTATAATTTATAGGAGGAGATTAAAATGTATATCAATTCTTTAAACAGACGTTATAACTTAGTCGAATTTAACTTCTACGGCGCGGTAGCACAAGCGGTCCATGTATTAGACCTTCTGCTTGATTGCTCGGTTGAGGAATTTGAGAAGAATGGTCTTGATGCCGTAGTTGTTATTGAAGACGGTGATCAATTTCATATATTTGTTGACTACGAAGTTAATGAATACTATGAAGAAGATGGCTATTTAAAAGTTATATGCGTCAAGTAAGAAGAAGACGAGCAAATGGCTCGTCTTTTTTATTTGGATTGATAGAGGGATTGATAGGAAATTTGACTTAATATGGAAAGTATGGTATACTTTAAATAGTGGAAATTTATTGATTTTAAGGAGAGGAAAGAAGTAATGAGTTTACAGGTTTGGTTACCGCTTACAAAGGATTTTAGAAATTATGGTCTTGATAATGTAATTGTAACAAATAATGGGGCAACTTATGAATCTACAGGTGGAAAATTAGGCGGATGTTATAAAACATCAGCTGCGACGATTGATTTACAATACAACGGTAATCAGGTCAATACTGGTAGCATTTCATTTGGTGGTTGGTTTAAATTTAACAAGAGTGAAATGCAAACTCGTTTAGATACTTATACATATACTGATGTTCGTTATACTGTTACTGGTAACTTAATTGGTAATAACAGTTATGGCGGCGTTGGCTTAATCTGGTATTCAAATAATATGTATAATAGTAGTGGTACGCTTAATAATTTGTATATTTGTTGTGCTCTTCGCAGCACTACAAATGGAGCAAAAAGTACTAATGGTATGGAAATCCCTTTTGATACTTGGGTTCACTTATTATTAGTTTTTGATAAGACTACTAAAGCATTGCAGCTATGGATTGATGGAGTATTAAGAGCAACAACCACAATGCTTGATTTTGACGATGCAAGAGATTTAAATCTGATGCTTAATTATAATGCCGTATGGGGCGGAAATGGGCCAGCATTTGCTATTCCATTTTCAGTTAATGATGTTCGTATTTACGACCACGCCCTTTCCTTACGTGAAATCAAACGCGTTATACGTGTCAACAGGCCAGGATTACAAGTCTGGCTACCGTTAAATAAAGATCCAAATATGACGCCTGCGATTGCTTCATATAGAATAGAAAGTGGCGTGACGCTTACAGCAGACACAGACGGATGGTATAAAGTACAAGACACAACCCATGCTTCTGGCGGCCGTTGGGGTATATATTATGACTTCAACGTTAGACCAAATACAACCTACACGTTATATGTCTACTCTAAATCAACCACAGGAGTATCTGCGCGCGTTGGTATACAATCGTTTGCAACAACCGTTGGTTGGTCTGGTATTGTCGATACTAATACAGGCGCAGAAAAATTCACCACATATACGTGGACGACTGGTGCCAATCATAATGTGGCGAGAATATACTTAGCGCTGACGACAACGGCTACAAAGGCTAATGATTATGTGTTCTATAAAGAACCACGAATATATGAGGCTCCACAGAATCAAGGGTTGTCTAATGTATCAGTGACTGATAAGGGTCCGACTTATAATAGTAATGGTAAGCTTGGAGGATGTTACTATTTTGATGGTAATGGCAATAGAATGAATATTAACCATAGTGTCGCTGGGCTAACTTCATTTACAGTATGTTTATGGGTAAAATCACCTACCAACAGTCTTAAAGGTTGTGCTTTCTGTTATATACAAAACAGTGGTGGTATGTGGAAGTTTGCAACATATAATAATAATTTGTGTGTAAGAGACAATTCGAGAACTAGTTATGATGCTGGTTCTAGGTATCAATATTCTCTTGGAACTTTTGTTGCAGATCAATGGACTCATATAGCTTGTTCTTATAATGCTGGTGAAGTAAAAATATATAGAGATGGAACTTTATTAAGCACAAATCATACAGAAGGAACATATATGGATAATTATGTTGGTACTTGTGGCATTTCTGATCCAGTAAATACAGGTACAACTGGTTATTGGTTTAATGGGTCTATCAATGATTTTAGAACATATGATTATGCTCTTTCTGATCAAGAAATAAAAGAAATTTCACGTGGATTAGTTGTCCATTATCCATTAAATAATAATGGATTGGGTGGAGAGAATTTGCTCAAAGATACAAAAGCAGAAAAAACTCATGTTTATAATTCTAGTAGTCTTATTTATTATTATTTTGACTTTAGTGGAAATCTTCCAACTGGAACATATACATTTTCTTTTGATATAAAATCATCTAATGGTACAGACGGATGCTATGTTAGTTATGCCAATGGTAGCAGTACAATTAATCGTATTGGGGAATTAAGGAATATTCCTACAGTTTGGACACATTATGTATATACCTTCACTCATTCGTCAACGGCATGTAATGATATATTTTTTGCACATTATTATGGTCATGGCGGCTCAAGTACACCAAATACTAATAATACGGGAACAATATATGTTAAGAATATTAAACTTGAAAAGGGTTCTATTGTAACCCAATGGTCGCCAGCAACATCTGAGCTTGCCGACGCATCTATTATACGTGACATAAGCGGTTATCAAAACAACGGCACGGTCACTGGCGCGCTGAGTGTGGCGGGAGATACGGTGAGGTATAAAGTAGCAACCTATTTTGACGGGTCGAGTTATATTAGTCGTGAACCATTGCATTCAGAAGTAAAATCTTTTTCATTTTGGCTTAAATGTGCTAATGCATCTACAACGCAACAAATAGTTTTTGTTGATTTCGGAACTAAATTAGCGTTTGGTTTTTATAATGGATATATTATTACTTCATATACAGCTACAGCAATTACTGGAAATAAAGTTTTAATTGGCGATTCATGGTTAAATGATGATTGGAATCATATTGCTGTAGTCAAAGATAATAATGCTATATTAACATATTGTAATGGTACTCTAATGACTGCTTCGGGAAGTGATTATTGGTCATATAATACAGATGAATATTTTATGATTGGACGTAGACCTCATGGAGATAGACAATTACTTGGGCATCTTTCTGATTTTCGTGCTTATGCGACCGCCCTCTCCGCTTCCGATATTGCTGAGCTTTATGAAATGGGACGGGAGGTGATGTAAATGGCATTACAAGTTTGGTTGCCTTTTATAGATGGTACTTTAACAAATAATGGTCTTAAAAGTTTAACACTCACTTCTAATAATACTTCTGTCCAGAATAATGGCAAATTGGGTAAATGTTTAAGTTTTAATGGATCGTCATCAATTATTACTTCAACTGAAAAAGTAAATATTATAGGTGATACTTCATATACTATTGCCTTTTGGATGTATTGGGCTGGAGATACTTGGACTAATGATTATGTTGGTATTGTTGGTTGGGGACAGATGAGTACTAATCAAGGTGCATGGGCTATTATACATAATGGTAAACCAGATCTTGATTTTTGGAATCGTAGATATGAAGCTACAACACAATTACAAGTAAAGCGTTGGTATCACATAACTATGGTTAAAACGCCCGGAAACATGTCAACAACCTCAAAATTATATGTAGACGGGCAAGAAGTTTCGGGTACACCGTCATCTACTGAAACACCATCAATAGTTGATGGTACATTACTTATTGGGCGATTGAATAATTCTTCAACAAGATGGTTTAATGGTTATTTAAATGATATACGTATTTATGATGAAGCTTTATCACCATTTGAAATTAAACGTATTGCTCAAGGTTTAATTTTACATTATCCGCTTAATGATAATTCTATTCAACAAATGAATAATTGTTATAATTATCCAACATTTAATACTAGTACAGCATCTGGCGGTTGGTATCATTGGGGAAGTTCTGGGCATGCAGGCAATTATGGACAAACAACAGATAAAAATTATATTTATCGTTCTGGTCAAACTTATGCTCATTGGGTTTCAGATGGAGAAGAGGGTACATATAATTATTTAGCATATCAATACCCAGCATTTGAAGGTGGTTATCGTAGTTTGCAAGCAATTATTAAATCTGAAGATGGTTCTCCTATTACAGAGGCTATTTGTTATCCTGCTTGGAATGCGAGAGATGGAGGAGCAATATCTAATAAATGGACGTCTATTATTCCATTACGTGATAATTTTTATTTATGTAAGTGCGAAGGAATACATCAAGATGGTTCTAACGATTTAGTGGGTATATATGTACGCATAGGGAAAAAAATATATATATCAGAAGCTTATTTAGAGAACGATAGAGAAATTTGTTCTGATATTTTTTTTTCAGATACAAATATTTATGATTGTAGTGGTTATTGTAATAATGGTATAATCATGGGAACTTTAAATGTATCAACGGATACTCCACGATATAATATAAGTACTTATTTTCCGAATACAACAACTACTACAACTTTTGATGATAAGTGTTGGATAACTACTCCATTTATATTAAATAATATTAATCAGTTAACAGTTAGTTTTTGGTTTAAAAAAGAAGCTATTACTAGAGGTGGTTTATTTACCACAAATGTAGCAACGTATACTGGCACAGATTTGACCATAGATGATTATGATAATAGTGTAAAAATTCGTGCGAGTGATGGAACAAGTGTAACATTGGGTAGCTATGATAATTTAATACCAGCAAGCACTTGGTGTCATTGGGTAGTAACTTTTGATGGAATTAATGTTAAAGTATATGTTAATAGTATACTAAAAAATACTGTTTCATATAGTGCAACAAAAATGTTAAAAAATATCACTAATATTACTTTAGGAGCTAATAAAGCTGGAGGGGTATATAGAACTGCTAAGGGAAATTATTCTGATTTCCGTATCTATGCAACTGCCCTATCTGCCGACGACGTTAAAGCATTATATGAGGACTCTGCATACATCGCAACAGACGGCACAGCGTATGCGTATGAGTTTGTGGAGGAATAGCTATGGATAGGACAAATTTATTATATAATGGCGATTTCTCACTTGGAAGTGATGGATGGTCTGGTACTAATATTAGTGTGGCAAATGGTGTCATTACTATGCCTGGTGGCAGCAGCATAGCTATGGGGCCGCCGCACTTTATCCCAGTAGTCAATGGGCGAACATATAAGATAACTTTTGACTTAAAAATAAATACAATGGCTGCGAATAAAGGTTTTTATATCGCATTACAGACTTACGATAATACACGTAATCATATTTCTATAGCTCATACAAATAAAGCCATTAGTAATTGCGATACAACGCTAGCTGCAGAATTAAAAAATGGAGACACAACAGTTACTTTAACTAATGCTGAAAATTGGCCTTCAACACGAACATACCAAAGAGTCGGTATTTGTAACAAATTAGCTTGGGTATATAATCGTTGTACATATAGCCAACAATATGCATCAAAATCATCCAATACACTCACATTAAAATCCGCTTGGGCTGGCGGCACGTTTGCCGCTGGAACAAAAGTATCAGAATTTGAAGATGGGGGCACTTATCATTATCCATTAATCATTCCAAATTCTCAATTATCTACAGATTGGAAGTCATTTGAGTGTACTTTTACTGGTGGGAATGCACAAAGGTATTCGTGTCAATATTTTTTCTTTTCTACATTAGGAGAAGGACATAATTATTCTATGCGCAATATACGTATTGAGGCAGTCGATGATGTGCAGTTAAATCATGATTATGTGAGTAATGTTGATTTAACAAAGGAAGGAGTATTAACATCATCTAATTTTAACGACATAGGTATGCCAATACGCTATATACGTGACACTATTAATGGTTCAACAGCTAATACCGCAAGTCATTGGTGTGAATTTGAAGTATATAATTATGTAGGTGAAAATATTGCTTGGGGTAGAGATGTAAAGCTTGGAACGACTACATATTCAAACAGTGTTGTTACTGATGGTATTATTAATAGTTCCTATATTCAAGGCAACCCAACATTAACATTTGATATTGGCTATATCGAAAATATCCATAAAATAAAAATTTGGCACTATTACCCAGATGGGCGAACTTATTATAATAATGTGACAGAGGTATCGGTCGACGGTACCAATTGGATCACTGTATATACAGGACAGAAGCCTGAAACGGCTGATGGAAATGAAATAATATTAACTTCTGCAAATGCACAATTTTTAAGAAATGGCGAAGTGTTTGCAAATGAAATTATCGAACTTTAAGGAGTAAAAGGAGAAAAACAATGCAATACTACGTAATCGTAAATGAAAACGAACAAATCCCTATCTTCTCATGGAGTCCTATCAACTTCAACGCAGTAGAAGAACTACAACTCGCAACAGATGACCTCGTCTATGTCAAAACTGTATTTAAAAATATCGACAATTTGAAAATAATTACTGACCAAGGTGACATTGTCGCAGAATACACTCAATACGATACATTTCAAAATATTAGTTACAACGGAGTACTTTGGTCTACTGACCTTAACGGTTTCAATGACCAACTTATAGTTAAGCTCCAAAAAACTAATTTAACTGAAGAAGTTGACCGTATTAACAAAAAAGTTAACAATATCGTCGATATTGACTCAATGACAACTGAAGAATATCGTGACTATCTTCTTCAAACTTTTTCTGACAAAGGTCAACAAGTTATCTTTAATGGCACTAATGTCACATTAACAGACGGTTCAACAAAATTATTTACTTATAATTTAGAAGACCAATCTAATTTGCTTAATGCTTTATTTACAATTCAAGCACTAGGTGATTTGACTATTGTATTACCATATCATAGTCACACCGAACCATGTAGCTTATACAGCGCACGTGATATTCTATTGGTTTACTTTACATTACAATTCTTCTCAACAAGAGTTCAAACAAGAGTTAATATGTTATGTGCTTGGATACGTACAATTCAAACAAAAGAAGAGCTATTAGAAATCACTTTTGAATCCGACCTTCCGCAAGAATACATGGATAAGGTTAATGAAATCATGGGACCGACTTATGAATTAGCAGAAACATTAATGCATAAATATTTTCCAGACTTAGATGGCGCGGGCGCAACCGAAGAAGGCGAAAACGAAAGTGAAAACGAAAACGAGGACGAAGGAGATGAAACGATTATCGAATAGATTATCGGTCAGCCGCACTCAACGTATAATAGGTAAGTTACTCTCGCTTATTAGTATATTCATAATAAGCGGAGTAATTTACTATACTTTAGAAGTCTGTTGGCGAGGATATTCTCACTGGACTATGTTTGTATGCGCCGGAGTGTGCGGTTTAATTATAACTTTTTTAAACGATTACTTCTACAATTTTAACACCGATTTTAGAATACAATGTATAACTGGTGGTATAATTTGTAGTTTTGTAGAATATATAATTGGAATATTATTTAATTCTGATTATTCTATTTGGGATTATCGAGGACTATGGGGAACGCTAAAATGTTTTGATTCACAGATAAATATATTATTTATTTGTTTGTGGATGCTGATATGTTGTTTTGGAATTCCCTTTTTAGATTATATACAATGGAGATTTGGTTTAGGGGAAAGACCTTGGTATAGGATTGGAAAGAAATATTACAATCCTTGGGAGGAAAAAGGATAAATGGCTATTTTAAATAATTTAATAGTTAATGGAGCCGCGAGGTTTTTAAATAAGACGTATTTTGATACAATAGATGTTAGCAAAATAGATGTTTCAACTATTGATGCTACAACAGTTGATATAAATAAATTAACTGCTGATGAAGCTACTTTAAAAAAAGGTTTAGCAGTTAATTTTAAAGTTTCTGGTGAATTAGAGACAAGCGCTTGGACTAACTCAAATATAGCACAAGTAGAAGGAAACTTTTACTTATCTCCAACTACAAAAAGTAATTGTACAATTACTATTACTGGCAGTAAAGGAAATTGGACTATTGCTGCAACTGGTGGCACTTTTTCTACCACGATTCCTATTTGGGATGATAGTAGTACAACACCAATTATGACAACATCAGAGTGGGTAGTCGGTTCAAAAGTTTTAATTACTGGTACTATTGCAATTAATGGAGTAGATTATCCTTTAGGTACTTGTAAAGGTAAAATAAGTGCAAAAGTTACAGCCACAGGTTTTACTGCTAATACAATTACTTCACAAGGATTAGATAATATATATGATGCTTTAGGTAGTATTCCTACAAGTGGATTAACTGGTAAAGATATACAAATTTCTTTATACGAATTACCTACTGGTACTAGTACTACTGAAGGAGATTATAAACCGGTTGGTATTTTCCTTACTGCTTATGGAAAAGATAAGCAAACTTATATAGATATATATGGCGGTACAAATAAGAAATCAACTGGTTATACAGGAAGTACTAGTCAAACAGGTATGGCGCGTCCAAATGTTCGTATTGGACATTTAGTTGGACTTCCATCAATAACAGTTGGTAGCACTTCTGTAACTCCAACAGGTTGGGGCATTTATACAGATAATGGTTATTTTAGAGGTGCAGTTTTTGCTACTTCTGGAAAAATTGGTAGTTGGAAAGTTAATTCAGATTCAATAGCTTCAGAAGATGGAACTGTTGGATTAAATGTTAGTAATAGTAGTGGTTATGCAATATGGGCAGGTCATGCAACTGCATCAAGTGCACCGTTTAGTGTAAAATATGATGGCACTATTAAAGCTACGGCAGGTACAATTGGTAATTTTACGCTTAATTCTGCTTTATATTCTAATGGACATTCGGCTTGGAATACTAATTCTAGTGGTATATATATAAATAATGATGGTATAGCAGGAGGTCCACAAGGAAAATGGTGGTTTTGGACAGATGGGTCTGCTAAAATTGGTCAAATGTCATTAAGTACGGCGGGTGTACTTACATTAGGATCAATTTCTTTAAGTGCTAATGGTACAGCAACTATAGGGCCGTGGATAGTTACTAGCTCTTCAATTTACAAAGGAAATGCTACTTATGGTAATGCAAGTGGAATGTATTTTGGAGATAGTGGGTTATCATTAGGAAGTGCTTTTCAAGTAACATCTGCTGGTGTTCTTAGTGCAACTGGCGCTGATTTAACAGGAAAAGTAAGCGCAACTTCTGGTTCAATTGGCGGTTGGCAAATTGGTACTGACACGAATAAATCTTTACATAATGGTAGTGCTAATACTTCTCCAACTCCTGCTGCTAATGTTGTAATATTATCTAAAGGGATTACTACAACTAGTACAATAGGTAATTTATCCGCAGCAACTTATTCTATTACTGCTGGAACTACTTTTGGTGTAACAACTAATGGAGTACTAACCGCAACGAGTGGACGTATTGGAAAATTTAATTTAACTAATACTTATTTATCAACTGGTTCTGGCAGTACAATGGCTGGAATGGGCGGCAATCAAGCTTTTTGGGCAGGAAATTCATCAAGTGACAGTGCGCCATTTAGAGTTAGTTATGCAGGAGTTTTAAATGCTACGGGTGCAACTTTAACTAATTTAACAATTAAAGACACTACTGGTGTAAGAGTTAAAGTTGATACAAATGGATTGATCGTATATGATGGAAGTGGAACTGCCGATGCTAATATCCAGGCTAAATTTGGCTCAACTGTACAAGTTGGTAAGAAAGCAGCTGGATATATTACTATTGTTTCTAATGGTATTGATATGTATGCGGGTGATAGTAATGTTAATATAGCTCATTTAGGTTATGACGATACAAAAAATGAGTCTTCTATTGTAAAGGGAAAATATTTTAAATTTTCAAGCCCACGTCACGAAGATCCTTATACATATAATGTTAATAATACTTATAGCACAGGCGATGAAGTTTATTATAATAATAAAATATATAGATGTATTGTTACTCAAACTACTGGTAATTGGAATAGTAATAATTGGAGTGAAGTTACAAATGGATTTGATAGCTTTAACATTGGATATAATACTTGTGCATCAGACCGTAATTCTTTTGCAGGTGGCGTCACAGCATCGGCTTTAGGTCCTGAATCGTTTGCTTTTGGGAATAGCTGTGTTGCTGTAGGATATAATAATTTTGCCATAGGAACCAAAACCTTAGCAAAGGGATCTAATTCTTGTGCTTTTGGATCTTGGACTGTTAGTTCTGGAATTAATCAAATGGCAATAGGTTATTGGAATGTACAAGATACCACTCAAGATGCTTATGGATATCCTGATAATATTTTTATTATAGGTAATGGTAGTTCAGAATCTAACAGATCTAATGCTTTTATAGTTAATAAAAGTGGTAATGTTAAAGCAAAGGGTCGTTTCTATGCAAGTAGTAATTCAGATTCTTCTGGTGGAAGTGTGGTTTTTGATGCTGGTCATACGATTGATACTAACTCAACTTGTCTTCCTCAATTCTCTGGAAGACCAAGTTATCTTGTTGGTATTGAAGCTTTTGCATCTGGTGGTACGATGAAATGGCAATCTACTGATAATATTAGTGTTGGATATGCCACAAGTGCTGGAAGTGCGACGGATAGTACTAAACTTCCTTTAGCTGGTGGAACATTAACTGGTAGACTGACTTTAAATACGTTTAATACAGCGCAAGTCAACATACGTCCAAACCATGCTTCTTACGATGGAATAATGTCGTATCAAACTGCTGGTAATGAGGCATGGGTATTCTCAACGAAAAATGTAGTTACGAGTTTCATGTTTGTGAATGGGGAAGATACCGTATCGAACGTATCAGATTCTAGATGGAAATCGTTAACACCAGGACTGCAAGTTAAAAATAATTGTGTTTCTATAGGAAAGTTGATAGGCGATGGGGTAACGCCGTCATATAAACTCGATGTGAACGGAACAATCAATTTTACTGGTCTAGGAACAAATGCTATCAGTAATATTGCTAATATGTTCGTAGTTGAGCAATATTCGTTCAGTACTCCAGCTATAAGCAGTGGGTCTTCATCTGATATAACTGTTACCGGTACAAAGACAGGATATCATCCACTTAGTATTTCTGGGTTCCAAACAGGAAGAGCGAACGCCTATTTCGCAAAACTCGTAATGACTCAGAATGGTGAGTCATTTACAATTAATGGAACTTTGAGAGCAAATGCCGCTGTTACTGCTGGAACGGGATATGTATATGTATTATGGGTAAAATATTCATAGAAATATAAAATATTTATATTATTTATAATAATTTATAAATATTTTTAAATAAAATTAGTCAAACAACTAAAGGAGGTCTAAAATGAATTTTGGAACAAAATTAAGAACAGCTTTACGAATCGCAGCTTCTGCAAACACTGCAATATACGCAGTAACTGCAGCAGTTGACTCATTTAATTCACCAACAGTTGCTACTGCTTGGGCAATTATTACAATTGCTTCTGACTTCGCGGTCGCATTTTTAACTACTTATTTTAATAATGACTATACACCAATCGCGGCAGAAAAAACTGGTGAGTTAAGACTAATCAAAGCTCAATTGAAGGGCAAAAATATCGGCGGAGAAAACTTCTTCGATACAATTGATGACCCAGAGTTTGAGGAAGACGAAGAAGAATAAACTACTTCACACTAACGAAGACTACGGAAACGTAGTCTTTTTTTATTGCAAAAATTTTTCTAACTTTTATCTCAAAAAAGTTGAGCCTATTAATCCAAAACTTACTTAACCTATGAGTAAAGAAGTTGAACTTATTTTTTTAAAAAGTTAAACTATTTATTCAGTTCGCCGATAGGCACAAGACGTTTGAGCCTAGGGCATTAACTTAATACTGCCTTAGGCTCATATTATAGGAGGAAACGTTATGTCTTATGTCTATTACAATCCAAACCCATTAGGTTTATCTGTTGGTGACTGTACAATTCGCGCTATTTCTTGTGCGCTAAATATTTCTTGGAAAAAGACATATTTAGAATTAGTAACACAAGGATTTATAATGTACGATATGCCATCAGCTAACAGAGTATGGGGTCAATATTTAAAATCAAAAGGATTTAAAAAGTATCAACTACCAGATACTTGTCCAGACTGTTATACAATTAAAGATTTCTGTTATGACTTTCCAGTTGGAGTATTTATTGTTGGTACTGGTGAACACGTAGTATGTATCAAAAATGGAAATTATTTTGACTCATGGGATTCAGGTAATGAAATACCAATATATTATTTTAAAAGGAGCTGATAAAAATGGCAGGCTATAATAACTATTTTCCGCAGTCATATGCGAATACAATGTATGGATACAGCGGCGGTGCCACCCCTGCACAGACGATGACAGCGCCAAATGGTGTACAAGGACAACTGGGCGCAATCAACTGGGTTCAAGGTGAAGCTGGTGCTCGTTCTGTACCTGTGGCGGCAGGTCAAAAAGTATTACTTATGGATAGTGAGAATAATGTATTCTATGTAAAATCATCAGATGCAACGGGTATGCCCTTACCATTGCGTGTGTTTGAATACAAAGAAGTAGGTGTAGAAACAAGTACAACTACCGCTCCGGCGCAATCTGAATACGTCACCCACGAAGAACTAAAACGAGCATTGGAAGAATTAAAACAAGCATCCACCGCATCAAAACCAAAGGAGGAAAAGACAAATGAGTTCATTATATAACGATTTTCAATCTAAACAAACTAATCCAATGAATAATTTCTTGTCTCAATTTAATCAATTCCGCTCTACTTTCATGGGTAATCCAGAACAACAGGTTAAACAACTAATCAGTTCTGGAAAAATGAGTCAAGAACAATTTAATCAATTTGCTCAAACAGCAAATCAATTACGACAATTAATTAAATAATTAAACGTCTTGTGTCTATCATTCTATTAATAATTTTTTATAGGAGGTAGACATATATGTCTTTAACAAGTGAAGGAATGGGCGCTGCTGACATCGCTGCAATCATGGGAAGAAATGATAATGACGGTTTTGGTTGGGGCGGAGATGGCGCCTGGTGGTTAATTATTTTATTCCTGTTCATGTTCAATGGAAATTGGGGTAATGGTTTTGGTGGCTACGGCGGAGGCGGCGTAGGTTCCGAAGTACAGAGAGGATTTGACCAGTCCGCAGTAATGGGTGGATTAAGTGGAATTCAATCTAGTATTACCAATGGTTTCGTTGACACTGCGGCCGCACTGTGCAATGGATTCGCAGGAGTCAATGCGGGAATCTCTAATGGTTTCGCGCAGGCTGAAATCGCGGCAAACGCTCGTCAGATGGCTGACATGAATCAGAACTTTGCACTTCAATCTCAATTAGCTCAATGTTGCTGCGATAATAGATTAGCTTCTGCTGATTTAAAGTATACTATTGCAACAGAAAATTGCGCTGATAGAACGGCGTTAAACGAAGGAATCAGAGACATCTTAACCAATCAAAATGCTGGTATACAGAGAATCTTAGATACAATGTGTCAGGATAAGATTGATGCTAAGAATGAAAGAATTGCTGACCTTGAACGTCAACTTACAATGGCTAATCTTGCAGCTTCTCAGGGTGCGCAGACTGCGGCTATTCTTGCTAATAATGAAGCTCAAACTAATGCTCTTGAGCAGTATCTTGCTCCAGTACCTCGTCCTGCTTATATCGTTCAGAATCCGAACGGTTGCAATTGCAACACAGGATGCGGATGCGGCTGCGCGTTTTAAGGAGGTAACTTACTATGGCAGAATATTTAGCTAATGCGACTCAACTGGTTGAATTAAACCAACCAATTGTATTCTCAGCTTCTATTCCATGTCCTCAAGGTAATGTAGTCCATGAGGATGAAACTGGAATTTTTATTCTCCGTGGTAATTGTACTGGTTGTTTTGCGAGATACCAAGTAACTTTTAATGGGAATATTGCGGTGCCAGAGGGCGGCACTGCAGGCCCTATTGCAGTTGCGATTGCTGCAAATGGTGAGTCTCGTATTACTAGTAGAGCTATTGTTACCCCGGCAGCAGTAGAAGAATACAATAATGTAACAAGTACAGCAATTATTACCGTACCAAGAGGTTGTTGTTACTCACTTAGTGTCAGAGCAGTAAGCGGTTTAGTTGATGACGCAGCGGGCACTCCAGCGCCTTCAATTAACGTAACAAATTCTAACCTTGTAATCACAAGAATCGCATAGGAGGTAAGTCGATGGAAAAGAAAACAATGGATACTCTCCGTACGATGATTTGTGGAGAGTTAGATGATATTGCAAAGAAAGGTATTGTTTCTCACGAGAACCTAGATATTTTAAAAGACCTGTTAGAGTCAGCAAAAAATTTAGAGAAAATTGAGAAGTACCAAAAAGAGAAAGAAGAAAAAGAAATGGGTATGGGAATGGATACAGGATATAGTCAAAGAAAATATTATATTGATGCAGACTATGACCCATATATGCCAGTTAATTCTTACGCACGTGGCGGCCGTGGCAATTACGATATGGGTAGAAGCTATGGTCCCGGCGCCAACTACGATATGAATAGTTATAGATATTACGGGCCAGAATATAATCAAGGTTGGTCAATGGCAAGAGATGGAAGAGGTTATTCTATGACAAATTCAAAAATGGATATGGTTGGTGAGTTAAGTCAAATGATGAACGAAACTCAAGATGAGACTGTTAAAAAAGCCATTTCTGAAGCTATTACAAAAATGAATAAATAAAATAAGGGCGGACATTGTGTTCGCCCTTAAACAATATATAGGAGGTGATATGAATAATGGAGGTAAAAACGTTTGAAGCTCAATATGAGTTAATTGAGTTTAATCTTTATATGGATAGTAGCGAAGATAAAGATGAAATCACTACTATTGTTGATTTAGTTATTAAATTTGATAACATTAATTTTATTAAGAATGAACTTAATAATATTTTTATTGTAGATAATGATAATGTTTCTTATGTTTTGTCTGGATATAAGGTAAAAGAATGTTATAAAATTGGAGATAATTTAATTAGAACTATATGTGTAAAATAGTTTATGTCAATTTGTGATAAAAATAAACTACATCGCTTATATAATCTCCCCAATCATCTATAGTACATTCTTTAACTTTATGTGTACCACATTTTTCTTTCCAAGTTCCATCACGAAACACCTTAAAGTGGAAATCAAAATCTGTATTGTTTTTTTCTCCACAATAACAAAAAGTACTAAAGGCAATTAATTCTATATTATTTGTTTTTGGTAATGTACCATCACAAAGTTTTAATTCATCACCGAATTCTTCTAAAAGACAATCAGTTAAAATATTTGTATAAAGACAAGAAATTTCATAGTCAGAATAACCTTGCTCATTTTTTTCTATAATCCAATCATCAATAAACCAACCAGTCACACTTTCAAAACTATTATCAAGTTCATACCATTCATTAAGACGAAGTGCATAACTACCACAGTTAGCATCATAAAAATTTGAATTATAGTAACTAAGGTCTGAATTGCGTGTGTATTCCATTGAAATCTCCTTTCTTATTCTATATATATTATATTAAAATTTTAAGAAAAATTCAATTTTTATATAGAGGTATAATATATATTGACAGCGTCAGTGAAGAATACATAGAAGATTTTTTTATATATAATAAATGGAAATTTATCTAAAGATAAATTTCCTATCCTTTTAATATATAATAAATAAATTTTATTTTAATTTCAAATTTTGAATTTTTTATAAAAAGTTGATATAATATATATAGAATGAAAAAGAAATATGGAGAACAATATGGAAAATATTCAAAAATATGCGGAGTATGATAATGTAGTTGGTACAATTATGACTAATGTATTAGTTGAAAGAGAACGTTGCGGTAAATTTTTGCTTTACGACTTCAAAGGAAACAATGGAGCCGAAAAGCTTTATTTTAATGTTGCTGCTGTGGTGGCAGATTTAAGGAAAGAAGCCATTTATATTGATATGCCATTGGTAGGTTACATTAAATTTTGGCTAAAGCGCCGCAAATATCGTAAGAATCTTCGATGGTTTGGACCAATTCGTAAACGTAAGTTAGATAATGAACATAAAACAAGCGTATATATATTAATGGATTTTATCCGTGAGCAACTTAATATTAGTGAAGAATTATATAACGATATAAATAATGAATATTATGGGTGGGTGGAATAATGAAAATTATTTGTGTAAATGGATATGCAAGGTCAGGTAAAGATAGTTTTTGTGATGCAATTTTTTATAATAGAGGATTGGTTTATCCATTTTCTACTATTGATGAAATTAAAAAAGTAGCTTTACAATTTGGATGGGACGGAAAGAAAGATGCTAAAGGTAGAAAGCTTCTTAGCGATTTAAAAGATTGTTTAACTGAATATAACAACCTTCCAACTAAATATATCATAGAACAAATAAAGGTACGTCTTGATATTATTCAAGAAGAAAAAATTTATGATAATGTAATTTTTTTAGTTCAAATGAGAGAACCGAAAGAAATCAAATATTGGAAAGAAAATTATGGCGCGAAGGCTCTATTAATTACTCGTCCAAATTCAGAAAAAGAATGGGGCAATCATGCAGATGATGAAGTTTTAAATGCAGAATATGATTATGTTTTAGAAAATAATTCTAATTTAAAAGTATGGGAAATGAAATCAATTGAATTTATTGATGAAGTAAGAAAAGAAGAATGGGAGTCGCACGTATGAAATATTATATAGACGGATATAATTTTTTTGAAATGGAAGCTGAAAAATATTTCAGTCCTCCTTCAAGTTGGACTTTAGAAAAGAAACAAAAATGGGCAGAGGAGCGTATTTTTAGCGGCGAGTGGTATGGAGCGCAGAAACGTGATGGTGCTTTCTTTATGTTTCTCAAAGATGAAGATGGTAATATGTTTCTTCGACCGCGCGCCCGCAACGTAAAAAAAGAATTTATTAATAAGATTGATTGGGTTCCTCACTTACACGATTTCTTTAATGAAATAGATAATGGCACTTGTTTTCTTGGAGAAATTTATCTTGAATCAAATGAGCAAGCAAAATCAACTACATCAATAATGAATTGCTTACTTGATAAGGCAATTAAACGTCAAGAGAAAGAAAAGCTTCGTTATTATATTTTTGATGTACTCGCTGAGAATGGTAAGTCTTATCTTAATATGAAAGCAAAAGATAGGTTCGATCTTCTTAATAGTTTTTGGCGAGCTTATCCACATGACTATGTAGATTGGGCGCATTATGTAAGTGGAAAAGAATTGTGGAATAATTTGCAGAATTTACTTGCAGAAGGCTATGAAGGTGTAGTAATAACTCGTGGAGATTCAACTTATCTTCCTGGTAAACGCACCAACAAAGATACATTAAAAATTAAAAAAGAACTTCAAGAAACGGTTGATTGCGTAATTATTGGAGCTAATCCTCCGACTACGCTTTATACAGGTAAAGAGCCAGAAACATGGGAGTTTTGGTTTGATGAATCTGAAAATTGTTTCATCACAGCTCAAGAATATCTTGAAAAAGAACATACAAACATTTATGCAGCTTATGTTGACGGCGCGCCAGTAAAGCCAGTAACTAAAAATCGTTTCTATGGATGGGCTGGTTCGTTGAAGCTTGGTCTTTGGGATGGATACAGATTCGTACATGTAGGTGATTTAAGTGGTATTCCAGATGAAATGAAAATGAATTGGAAAGACTATTTAGATAAGGTTATCGAAATAACTTGCATGGAAATTAGCGAAGATAAAAATGGAAATAAAGGTTTTCGTCATCCAAAACTATTACGAGTTCGTGATGATAAACCATTAGTTGAATGTACAATAGACCAAATGAATTAAATTTTGACTTTTTTATAAAATTTTGATATACTATATATAGAAATTGAGAAAAGGAAAAAGTCAAAGAGAGGGCTTGAAGTTAAAAACTTATGGTAGGTAAAAGCCAAGGGTTCAATTCCCACTAATCCAAACGAGGTACCGCGTTTATGTTCTCAATTTCACAAAGAGAAAATTTGACAATTTAATAAAATTTATATATAATAAATATATAAGATAAAGAAAAAAAACTCTTATAGATTGGGCGGTGGTTATTTGTTATTTCACTTATTTCCTTTCTACCCCCGCCCGCCATTGTCAAAGTGGCGCCGATAAAGATTACCTCCTCGTGGTGGCGCTGGATATAAAGATGTTCGATTTGGAATAATCTTTTAACTAAAAATCTAAAATTGAATAATAAGAACTCAGTGCAGATGCGCGAAACCAGCGTGCTGAGGTGCGATGAATAGGTCAGGACAAACGAAGTAGGGATACCTGCGGATAGTCGACTGTATCATATGAGGTGACTCATATGGTGGAGAGGGTGGAACCCCAAACCTAAGTCGTAGCGCCTTTGTTATCGCAAGTAAAAGCAGAGTGCGGGTCGGGTTATAATAGAGGCTTATGTAGATAATGCATAGCTGAATCGTAGTTAGGTACTAACGAGTGGTGTCGAGTGCACTCCTACGAAATACCAATAAGACTTTTGCCGTGAAACAGAGAAATCTGTGTATAAGGCCTGCATGTCGCGTACAAGTAGCCCAAGGCAAGACTTTAACTTCTAAAAAGTTATAAAAGTATAAAAAATAAAGGATAAATATACTTTAAATTTCAAGCCGTAAGGTGGGTGAAAGTTGTGAGTAGTCAATCTCACATAGGGTGATGGTCGTAATCGACTAGGGTATATTAGATTAAAGTCGCTCTTTAATCTTCGGATATATCTTCCTATTGGCTGAATATGCTTGAAGATAATTGAGGGTAGGGTGAAAGCTCCAATTTTATTCAATTTTTTTTATTTGGTGCAAGGGGATTCCTGCGCCATATGGCACCATAAGGTTGCCTTCACGTGGCGGTGCTGTTTTTTACTAAAACCTTAACATTTTTTTGCTTTAAGAAAAGGAGAGATTATATGATTATTTCAAGTGAAATTACGGGAAAAACGTATAAAACTGTAGAAGAATGTATTGCAGCAGAGAAAGAATTTTTTAGAAAAAAAGAAGAAGAAAAGAAAGCAAAAGTGGCTCATCAGAAAAAACTTGATGAAGCATATGAAGAAGCTATCGCGGCATGTGAGAGATATTTTAAACTTGCTGGTGTTAATGTAGATATTGATGAAAAAAATGGTGCCATTGAAATTAATGAAAAAACATCTGAAGGAGTAGATAATACTTTTGATTTGCTTTGGAGATTGATTTCTGAATAGAAAGGATATAACATGGAAGATAAAAGTAGATTGCCAATGCTAGAAAGACGACTTCATAAACTTAAAACTAATGGGAGAAACGAAGATTCTCCTGGAGTTATCAAAAAGATAGAACGTGAGATTAGAAAAATTAAACAGAGGATTGGAGAGGAATAACCTCTCCTTTTTTAAAAATTGGAGGTTTAATTATGAGCGGAAAAGCTATAAGAGCGGGATATATGCGTTTTGAACTTGACGATGAAAGAGAAACTGTTTTTAATGAGTCAACAGATTTAACTTATACAATATATTTAGAAAATGAAGAAGATGAATTATTAGAAATTGATAGATATGTAGATATGTGTATACAATTCGCTGCCGCAGTGGGCTTTTCTGAAAAGACAATACGTGATACTTTTGGAATAATAAGATAGTTTAAGCGATTATATCCATCTTTTTAATGTATACGGAATTAATTCTGTATACATTTTTGTTATAATATTGACTTTAAAAAGAGGAAAACTATTTTTATAGTTAATATTATAATGAGAGGTGGATAAATGAGTTATATTACATATTTACAGTATGACTCTCGTTGGGGTAAAAAGAATTATAACGGGTCTTCTAATATGGCTACTGCAGGATGTGGTCCGACATCTTGTGCAGATTTCGCCTATGCAGTAGATGGAAAAACTACTCCTATTCAAACGATGAAGTTCATGCAAAAAAATAAATACGCAATTTATAATAATGGAACTGCTTGGTCCGGAATTCCAGCTTGTATGGAAGCTTTTAAACTTCAAGATGTAAAAGATATAAATGTTGACTCTACAATGAAAAGAGTTTGGGATTATCTTGGTAATGGATACTGTGCTGATTTCTTATTTAGAGCTGGTTCTCGTGGCGGAGTATGCTGGACAACTTCTGGTCATTATGTTGCTGTTACTAATTTTAGGTATAGAGATGGACAGCATTGGCTTTATACAAGAGATTCTGGTGGTAGAGGACATACAGGTTGGTATAGCTATGAAAAACATATGAAAGGATTAATTCCTAAAGTATGGGTAGGAAATGCTATACCTAAACCACAGAAGAAAACTAAATATAAAGGAAAATATCCTACTACTTTTATTTCAAAAGAACAAGGTGATTCATCTGAAATTGAAAAATGGCAAGATTTTTTAGCTTGGTGGCTTGAAGATAATAGTTTTGCCAATGATGGAATTTTTGGAAATAAAACTGAAAAAACTACTATTAAATTCCAAAAAGCATATGGATTAGAACCTGATGGCGCAGTAGGCAGAGAAACGCGTGGAATGATGTTACTTGTAGGTAAAGGAGAAAAACACTAATGGCTAAAATAAAAGGAATGGATATTAGTAACTATCAAGGAAAAGTTACTAAGGCTAATTTTTTAAAAGCCCAAAAATATGGTATTGAATTTGTAATTTTAAAGTGCGGATATACTGGTTATTCTAGATATGAATGTAAAGCTGATAACGCTTTTGAGTATAATTATAAAAAAGCTATCGCCGCAGGATTACCAGTAGGTGTATATTATTATTCATTAGCTAATGGTCCAAAATCTGTTACTGCTGAAGCTAATTTTGTTGTTAAACAATTGAAAGGAAAGAAGATTACTTGTCCTGTTTATCTTGACATGGAAGATAGTATGTGGAGAATGTATAAATGTAGTAGAAAACAGCTTGCAGAAATAGCTAATATATGGTGTAGGATTATTCGTAAGGCAGGATATACTCCTGGTATTTACGCTTCTACTTCTTGGTTTAATAATAAAATTGGGACTATTACTCAGCCGCATACTAAATGGGTTGCACAATATTATAAGAAATGCGAATATGAAGGAAATTATGATATTTGGCAATATAGTTCTTCTGAAACTGTACCTGGTATTGGTAAAAGAGTTGATGTTAATTGGGCTTATAAGAAACCATGGAAAATTACTGTTATAGAAGAGAAAAAACCTGTAGAGCCTGTTAAAGAGGATAAACCAAAATTGACAAAGTATACTGGTAAATTTCCTACTTTAAAACTTGAGAAAACAACTCAACAAATTATTGATGATACTGTCGCTTGGGCTATTATGATAGCTAATGATAATAGATTTCATTATGGGTATACCAATAAAAGAAAAGGAATTAATGCTCATCATAATGGATGTTATTTCTGTGGTACACAGAAGTCTAATAAAAATGGTATTTTAGATAAGAAATATACTTATTGTTGTAATCCATATGTTCATGCAGCTTGGGCGCATGGTGGATTGGTACCGTCTATGTTATCTATATGTCGTAAAGGTAGCTCTTATGGTTTTGCTAAATCTGAAGGATATGCCAAATCAAGTTTATTTAAATCTTTGGGTCATATTGATAAAGAAAAATTAAAGAAGGGCGATGTATTATGTAATGACCATCATGTAGCTCTTTACGTAGGTGATGGAAAAATTGCCGAAGCATCTGGCGGCGATGATAATAAACGTAATTCGAGGAAATGGAATAAATCCATTAGCGTAAAAACTTTAAGTAATAGTTATTACAAAAGTTTTCCAAGAGTTTATAGATTTATAGGTAGTTATTCTGATTTTGAGCATAATATTACGTTAGGTGACATTAGTATTGATGTAAAGAGGTTGCAAAAATATTTAAATTGGTATGGTGATTATAGATTACTTCCAGATGGAAAATTTATGGGTAAAACTTCTGATGCTTTAGCTGATTTTCAGGATAAAGAAGGTCTTAAGCCAGATAGAGTATGCGGTCCAGCTACTTTAGATAGAATGAAAAAGGTTAAAAAGTAATTTGATTTTTTTATAAATTTTCTATATAATATATATAGAAAGTTAAGGAAAGCAACTTTGAATAGTGATAAGTTACTGCGGTACTTATCTAAGAGAGGAAGATGCGTCTGACTCTCTTTGTGCCTCTATAGCTCAGTTGGTAGAGCGAGCGGCTGTGGTCAGATTGTATAATGTAGTGCATTGATTAGCTATCAAGGTGTGAGGAACGTAACTCACTCTGGCCTCCATAACCGCTGTGTCCCAGGTTCGAGTCCTGGTGGAGGCGCCATAGGTTTGGCAACTACCTTTAAAAATAAGTTGTATGGAGATAGACAAGCATTAAAAGTCACTAAGACAATAGGAGCCCTTGTAGTGGAAAGCAGTGGGGAGACACCACAGAGGCGGCGGCGGACTACAAAGACCAAATCGCGTTTTGCTCTGGGAATACAAATCCGCGTAAGCTATCACCTCAGTTACGTTCGTTGAATCCACGTGGGATGCGGCAGGTTGAAACTACTGCCTCTCCATTTATACCCCATAGGAGAAGAGAGCTTCGCGCTGAATCGAGTAGATGGGTTTGTCCAAGTCAGCTCTAGACGTTAAAAGGAAAAAAAATAAGGCTCTTTGGCTGAATGAGGGCCGAATAGAGAGGAAAAGGAAAACAGCGGATGCCCATAAAGAGAGAATCTGTCCGAAGGGTTCTGGAGTGTAGTGGCTACTCGGCTATCCTCTCTTATATGTCACTATGGTGGAATTGGCAGACACGAGGGACTTTTGGCATACTTTTGGTTTAAAATTATTTATTCTCTCTGCCTTTTTACTACTTATAAGTAGAGGGGAAAAGGAGGATAATATGAAAAAGTACGAAAAGTTTACTCAACAAGAATTAGAAGTTATTTGTAAAGAAAGTGAGTCATATCGTGAAGTTGCCACTAAAATTGGATATAGTCCAGATGGTGGGAGTGGTATTAAAGCTGTTCAAGAAATGATTAAAAAATATAATTTTGATATTAGTCATTTTAATGGACAGGGACATACTAAAAATATTGGTAAATATAGAGTACCAATTGAAGATTATTTAACTAATAAAAAATCAATTCAATCTTTTAAATTAAGAAATAGATTGTTTGCAGAGGGTTATTTTGAAAAAAAATGTTGTCGTTGTGGTTTAACAGAATGGTTGGGTCAACCTATACCATTAGAATTACATCATAAAGACGGTAATAAACAAAATAATCAATTAAGTAATCTTGAAATATTATGCCCAAATTGTCATTACTTTACAGATACTTACAAAACCAAGAATATTAAAAAGAGCACTTAGGTTGGAAACTCCTATGTGAATCGCGTCAAATTCGGGGAAACTCCTATTAGGACAATCCCGAGCGAAGCCTCATAGAGGAACGTGTAGAGACTTGACGGCGCGCACCTAAACAGAAATGCATGGTGAAGAGAAAGTCCAGACTACAAACCTATTTTATAGGCGGCTATGGTAACATAGTGTAGTAAGAAAATCCCTTGGCTTATAACCGTGTGGGTTCGACTCCCACTAGTGACACCAATTAAATTATGGGACGTCTATCCAGGTCAAAGCCGCGATGTGAGGCTATAAATATCACATGGCGATAGGCAAAATGTATTTGTTGGTAGAAGGCTTGAATACATTAATTGTCGTTAAATAGCTGGCGCTGAGCGACGTTAAATAATAGCGTGAGCGGGCGGAAACGGATAAGCCGCCGCAATATAAATACCGTATGCGGGGCCGGCGCGAAATGGTCTCACCACCCAACTCGTAGTAGGATAGAACAGGCGCTGAAAGGTTTGGGGAACTCCAGAGGAAGTCCTCTGCAGCGAGAGGTTGTGCTCTCGCATTATATGGCTTGATAGCACAATTGGTAGTGCGGCCGCCTTGTAAGCGGCAGGTTGTGGGTTCGAGTCCCACTTGAGCCTCCATGGGTTGTGACCCTTTACGCTCGCAGGTTTATTCCATACCAGTGAGAACACGATTTAAAAGGAATACGTTGACAGTTTGCGTTAAATTAGGTTTACGGTGTAAAAATCCCATACTGGAAAAACCGTATATGTGGTCGGTTAGTCTAGTGGTAAGGATACGAGGTTTTCATCCTGGTGAGAGGAGTTCAATTCTCCTACCGACTACCATTTGGTCTATTCGTATAAAAGTTATTATGTCGCCCTGTCACGGCGAAGACAGCGGAGCGTTACCGCTATAGACCGCCATATGACCCATTAACTCAGTAGGTAGAGTAACTGACTTTTAATCAGTAAGTCTTGGGTTCGAATCCCAAATGGGTCACCATAAATATACTCTATTTGTTTAATGGATTAGGACATTGAAAAAAAGATTCAAAGAGCATTATATTAATAACTACGGTGGCGGAATAGGTAGACGCTTAGCTTAATTAGTAATAATAAGCCGTAGTAGACGAATACCGAATTGCACAAGGGTTCGTCGGGGCGAAAGAAGGGCAGTACCAAGTCGTAGTATGCAATGAAAACGGCGGTAATTTCAAACTGATGTGTAAACATGATATTGTTGAAAAACATGTCCCTATGTAAGGTGCAAATCCTTACCCGTAGATATTTATGCAGAATTAGCTCAGCTGGGAGAGCGTTTGCTTTACAAGCAAAATGTCACTGGTTCAAGTCCAGTATTCTGTACCATCTGCGCTTGTAGGTTTAAGAATAAAAAAGCTATTTATTCACGCAGACACAAAGAGTAGATAAGAAGTAATTAATCTTATTGAATAAACCTAAAGAACCTACTATGCATATGGGGCCATAGCTCAGTCTGGGAGAGCGCTAGTCTTGCAAACTAGAGGTCGTGGGTTCGGATCCCACTGGTTCCACCATACTTGAAACCGTGTCTGACCAACACATAAGCGAGGTTGTAAGGACTTTGAACGAAGCATCCAGGTGCTGTGGTGGCACCGTAGGGGTGATAAATTCAGCGTTCTAGTTAGTAGCTATTTTATAGAGGGAGTTGGTTATACCAATAGAAGAGAATATAGTTGTTGCTAATGGAAAGCAGTGGGGAGACACCACAGAAGGCGGCGGTGGACTACACAGGCATCTAATGGCCACTTGGAAACAAATCCGCATAAGCTACCTCAGTTACGTTCGTTGAATCCATTGACAACCTCCCTCATTATGCGCTCTTAACTCAATGGTTAGAGTATCCGGCTCATAACCGGCAGGTTCGGGGTTCGAGTCCCTGAGAGCGTACCATATATCTCGGTGTAGCGCAGTTTGGTAGCGCATTAGTTTTGGGTACTAAGGGTCGAGAGTTCAAATCTCTCCACCGAGACCATCTAATTTTAAAAGGAGTTTAGAATGGATTTTACAGTAAAAATTAAAGAAGCTATGGAACTGCTCCATGAAGCATGCAGAATGAATGAGGAATGGGCAGGTTGTGCAAGATGTCCTTTTAATGATTATTGTAATGCTATTGAAGAACATGGACTTGGTACTCCAGATGATGATGAATTTTTAGAATAAATAAATTCGAACAGAGAGCTTTAAGCCGGAGTGATGGAATAGCAGACATGCGAGTCTTAGAAACTCGTGCCGTAAGGCGTGCAGGGGCAGGACCTGTCTCCGGTACCATTAAATGTTGTTTCGCGAGCAACCTCGTAGTCAAGAACGCCGAAGCAATTATACTTTGTAATAGGTGAATAATCCTATGCGTAAGGGAAGGGTAAAACCTTAGTTAAGTCCTCGGAAAGATAATGTGGATAGTAAACGTGGCTCAGTAGAATACGAGAAGCATAGTATACCTCTCATAGCAGCAGATAAATTGTAGCTGATGTATCCAATTCTATGAAAAAGTTCTACATTTTATTTATAAATTACCCAGGGTAATCCGTTAAGGAGGCGGTCGTGACTGTAAATCACGTGCGCTCAGCGCTCGAGTGGGTTCGATACCCTCACCTGGGACCAAATAAAATATAAGGTAGGTGAATTATGAGCGAAGCAATTTTAATCGCTCTAATTGGTATTGTTCCCTCAGTGTTAGTAGCAATTGTTTCTATTATCTCAAATAATGCAATCATTAAAGTTAAAATAGAAGAATTAGAAAAACATGTAAATAAACATAATCAAGTAATAGAAAGAACTTATACTTTAGAAAGAGATTTAGCAACTTATTGGTCTAAGTATGATGAAATAAAAGAACGACTTAACCGATTAGAGAATCATAAAGATAAACAATAATTTATGCGGCATGTTGCGAGAGCGGTAATCGGCCTGATTGCTAATCAGAGGCATCGGAAACGGTGGGAAGGTTCAACTCCTTCACATGCCGCCATTAATAATAAAAATTTGAAAAAGTTTTAAAATATTGCTATAATATATATGTAAGGTAAAAGAGGAAAATAAAAAGTAAGGAGCCTTTCCTCATAGCGGAACCCTACTACCTTGCAACTGCACCCACCACAGGGGCCGTATCCATTAGGGAGAAATGTGGCAGCGTTAACATGGATTTTCATCGGGTTAAACTACCACCGGCACAGAGTCATGAACTGTGATATGTGGCTTAGTGGAAAACGCTATATAAAGAAGCAAAGTAAACTCGATACCATATTAATATTTATAAATATTTGGGGACTGCATTTGTGGTCGACCGTTGGTAGATTACGGTATCTATAGTTAAAAATCTCTACTGCTTTGACGGGGCATGCTGAAACGTCGTAATGACGCGGTATACGTCCAATTGGCAGGACGGTCAGCCTCATAAGCTGAATGTTGTGAGTTCGAATCTCACTACCGCAACCATGGAATCCAAGTAATCAAACCTCCTCGTGGTGGATTCTGGGTCATGCTAATTGATTATTAAGTGGAAAAGGACAATGCCCACTTGAAAAAAAGAACCTAATTAGAGGACGTAGTGAAGCACCACCGTCGTTAAATAAAGCTTCACAAGCGCTTGTCTGTGAAGCCCGTCGGGCGGGCGGCAGTTTACAAACTTGCTGTTAGTTGGTTCGACTCCAACCATGGACGGACGGAGGGAGTAGCTCAGGTAGTTAGAGCCTTCGGTGTGGGTGGTGCAAGTCCACTCCCCTCCATTAAGAAGGAAAGTCGCAGAATAAACTGCGACCACGCCATTGACCTTTGTGAGTAATAAAAGAGGAATAATAATTAAATTAGTTGAATCTGACGGCTAATATGAGGGTGTATGTCTGTGCGAGCCAGGCAGAGTCAGAACTTACTCGCAAATCTATAACAATCCAACATAGGTAGTTCCGGAACAATGCCTATGAGAAAGCCGCCTCATGCACGAGGTCGCCGCTTAAATGGAATAGCGGGTGATACAACAGTACCGAAATACGCGTTAAAATTTCGGCTAGCAGTTGGGAGCCGTGGAACGAGCTTGAAGTTATAGATTATTATTACGGGGTGTATGGGGAAGTTCCTCTGCACTCTTTGTTCTTGCGGCGTGGTGAAGTTGGTTAACACACAGGATTTTGATTCCTGCATTCGCTGGTTCGAACCCAGCCGCCGTAGCCAAGGGAATAATACAAATCGTGGTGGCGAAATAGGTAAACGCTTAGACACGGTAAGGTTTAATACGGCTCACTGACGTGGGGAACGTCCGCTAATGTAAACTATGTGGGGTGCAAATCCCCACCCATGATTTGTGACTATATATCAATTTGGAGGGTTGGCAGAGGCTGGTTTATTGCGACAGTCTTGAAAACTGTTGAGGGCGCGAATAACGTCCTCCGTGGGTTCAAATCCCACACCCTCTTCCATAGTAATATGGTATGAAAAATAATTCATTGTACACCTCCTTTCATTTAGATTAGATAAACCAATTGTTACTTTGTAACTTTTGGTTTATTTGATTTAAATTTTTATAAGAGAGTGGTGTTAAAATTGACTTATAGTTAACAAAATAAATCTAGCTCTTTCGTTAATAGAAGTGAGCTTTTATATATATCTCTGGGCGGTCGGTAGGATTCGCCCTTTTTTATTAGGAGGAGAAAATGGGAAGTTTTTATCCACATGGAAAACCAGGATATTATGCTTATACTAGATATTTTTTAGACGTTGGTAATGATACCGTAGGGAAAGCTATAGCTAATACAAAATATCCTGGATTAGGAAGCTTTGGTCATTCAATAACAATAAAAGCTTTAATAAATTTAAAAGAAATTATGAACGCTGCGCGGGCGGCAGAATTAGCTTTTTTAAGAGATACTGGAATTAATTTGGATAATCCAAACGCTAGTAATATTTTTAGAAGCATAAATAAGGTTCTTAATTCAAAAGATACTTTTGAAAGAGGTCTTCAATATATGAAAAAACTTTCTAAAATTGGAAGAGTTAAAGATGAAAAAACTCATACTTATAGAGATGTTAGTAGTTTTTTTGAAACCTATTTAAATCAAGTGTTAAAGGAACAAGATTTAAGGAAAATAATTCATATGAGTCCAGACCAAATTAAAAATCAAATTAATATAATTATAGGAGAGGCTTTAACTAGAACATATACACGAGTTAAAGATTATATAGATGAAGAAGGTAATCGTCGTTTAATGACGGGTAATTCTCATAAAGGAAAAGCTGCTCCAAATACAGCTACTAATGAACAAGAGATAGCTGCTATTACAGATATGTTGTCTGCTATAGAAGAATTACAAAAAAGTGGAGCATTTTCTCAATTTGGTTATTTGTTTAATATAGGAGAAAAAGATTTAGAAGAACGTATAAGAGCACTTAAGGGCAAAAAAAAGAAAGGAAGTAAAAGTAAAAAAAATTTAAAAAAGTATAATGATGCTAAAGTACAAGCTAATTTTCAAGGTAATATATTAGAACTAATAAGTACTACTGTAGCTGCACAAATAGGTAATATTCATGTAGCTAATCAAGGATTAACAATTACTGGTGTACATACTGGTCAAATGAATCAAATGAAAGCTGATAGTATGTTATTAGTTGGAAATGGGCCTGTTGATATTGAAAAATATTTTGGTGATTATAATGCGAATGCTAAAGAAAAAGGTTATGATTCGGTAAGGATGCAAAATATAGATGCATTAGGAAAATTTTTAGACAAATTAGAAGATAATATTAAACATGTTATTATGATAAGTGATAAAAATTATAGTATTAAAGCAAATTTTGATGGTATTAATACTCAAGAAAAAATGAATATAGGACAAGCTGCGGGCATGTTAGGTTCAATGGGAGTAGGAGATACTGCACAACTTTTAAATTATTTAGCTAATTGTGGTGATCAAATGGTACAAGGCAATGTAGATGGTGAAATTAGAACCGAATTACAAACTCTTATTGGCTATTTTTTATTTGATCATTTACAAATAGATTTTACTGGTTCTCGACCTGGTCCAAATGTGGTTAATTTATTAAATGTTAGTGGTATGTATATACCTTTATCTACTTATTTAGAAGGTTTATATGATAGTATTCAAAATGCGGCCGCTAATCCATCTAGTTTTGTTAGTGTTAGTATTTCTTTAGGTGGAGAAACAGAAGGTGCTGTTTGGGATGCAAGTTCTTGGGGTGCTTTTAGACAATCACATGAAACACAATCATTTATTTCATATAGAATACTTAAAGGAATTGCTGATTTTATAAGTGGATTATAACATTTATAAATTTGAAAAAATAATAAATTTTTTATATAATATAAATATAGAAAGGTAGGAAATAAAATGAGTAATAAAAAGAAAAAGCAAAACATTGGAACAATAGATGGCTTAGAACTTTTAAAAAAGACTAGGCCGCCGCAGCACACGACTTTTCGTACAGGTGCGTATCAGACTAAAAAAGACAAACCAAGAGATAAGAATTGGAGAAAGTGGGATAAAGAATGAGATTTTACACAACAGTTTATAACACAGCATTAATTATATTAACAGGTCTTCCTGCCAGCGGAAAATCGCATTATGCAAAAGAAATGGTTAGAGATAATCCAATGCGAGCGCAATGGATTTCTTCTGATAATATCAGAATTGAACATGATTATAATATTTCTAATGAGAAAGTTTTCCAGAAGATGTGGGAACGCACTAAGGCTGCAGCATTAGGCAAGAAATATATTATCTATGATGCGACTAATCTTTCTTCAAGAAGAAGAGAATTGTTGGTTAAACAATTTAAACATTTCTGTCAGAAGAATGAGCTTTCTTATATAGTAGAAGGCAGAGTATTTTTACAACCTGTAGAAGTATTGCTTGAAAGAAATAAAAGGCGTACAGGACGTGAGTGTGTTCCTGAGGAAGTTATTTATAGAATGTTAAGTCAATTTCAGTTTCCTTATTATTTTGAAGGATATGATAATATAGAAATTGATAAAGATAGTATTGGAATAGGTCTTGATCTTGGTACAATTGCAGAGATGGATCAACAGAATCCACATCATACTTATACTTTAGGTGGACATATGTTAAAGGCATATGATTGGGCGATTATCAATAACTATGAAGCTCCAGTAAAAATTGCCGCAGCTTATCATGATGTTGGAAAGTATTATACAAAAAATATAGATGATAAAGACATTGCACATTACTATGGGCATGAGAACTATGGAGCTTATATAGTCGCTCTTCACTTTTTAGCTAACGAACTTTTAAATATTGATGATTATTATAAAGCAGTTATCCTTATTAACCATCATACGCGTCCTTTTGCATGGAAAAAAAGTAGTAAAATCGAAGAAAAAGATAAGAAAAAACTTGGAGCTTGGCTTCATCATAATATTTGTAGATTAAATGAGTGTGATGCATATGCACATTAGGAGGATATAATGTCACGTTATGCAATTTCAGACCTTCACGGTTACTTAGATTTATTTAAAAAAGTAAAGAAACAATTGTCGCCAAGTGATATTTTATATGTACTTGGAGATTGTGGAGATAGAGGGCCGCAATCTTGGGAAACTTTAAAGAGTGTTCTCGAAGACCAACAGTGCATTTTAATTATAGGAAATCACGAAGTAATGCTGCGTGATACTATGGAAATGTGGTTTAAAATTGTAGAAAAGAAAACCATAGAACCAGAAGACTGTGAGTTAACTTCAGAAGAAATTGCAGACGAAGATATTATATGGACTCATGCTTATCAGCTCCTATGTATGAATGGTGGAGAAGATACTTTTTGGAGCTGGCGCGCCGAAGCAGATTTGCAGTATTGGTATCGGCGCCTTAAGTGTTTACCATTAGAGGTTGAACTTTATAAACTTGATGGAAGAAGATTGATTCTCACTCATGCTGGTTACACTCCATGGAAGAGACCAAAGACAGAAGACGACTATGTATGGGGCCGTGACCATTTCTTTGATAAGTGGTTAGAAGAAGATAGTTCTATTATAATTCATGGTCATACTATGAATGAATATATGGTTGAAGAATTAGTGGATTCTTGTAGTTTCTTTGATAAAGAATATTACTTAGAAGACTTTGAGGATTTAACCACTGATTTAAAAAAAATTATATATGCTGATGGACATAAGTATGATATAGATGCAGGAACTATATTAACTAAAAAGATTATTATGTTAGATTTAGAAACTTTAGAATGGAAAGTAATCATGTAGAAAGGAGTATATAAATGCTAAACGAAAAAGGACAAAGAGAATTAGCCTATATTGTAAGAGTAGATAGCGTGACTCCAATAGAAGGATATGATAGAGTAGAGCTTGCTCATGTTGGTGGCTGGACTATTGTTGTAGGTAAAGATGAGTTTAAATCTGGTGACCTTGCTATTTATTTTGAAATTGATTCTCTGCTTCCTGCGGTAAAACCTTTTACTGATATGGAGTTTCTTGTTAAGAAAAAGTACAAGGTTAAGACCCAGAAGATGTGTCGTTCGATCTCACAGGGATTACTTGTACATCCAAATAGCTTTGGGTGGGAAGTAAATGGTGATGAAATAATTGATGAAGAGTATAAAACTTACTATGTAGATAACGAGTCGAGATTCCTTACAGAGAAACTTGGAGTTAAATATTATGTAGCTGAAGATAATATTCGAAAGGCTAAGAAGGTTGATAAGTATCAGCGCATGAGTCAGCGTCTTGGTAAGAAAGCTGCGCGGCCGCTGTATAAGTGGTTGTATAAAAGAGATTGGGGAAAAGTTTTACTTTTTGCAATTTATGGAAAGAGTGGAGATAAGTCTCATAAATGGCCTTCTCATATTTGTGCGAAGACAGATGTGGATAGACTTCAGAACATGATTTATCTATTGAACGATAAGCAACCTTATGTAGCTACAGAGAAAATTGATGGCTCGAGCTGTACTTTTGCGGCAGAGCGTGGAAAGTTTGGACGTATTGATTATTATGTTTGTTCACGTAATGTAGTTTTTAAAGACGAGAAACAAAAATGTTTTTATGATTCTAATATTTACTTTGAAGCATATGAGAAGTATAATATTAAAGAAATTATTACTAAAATGTTGAATGATCTTAACCTTCCCAACATTGCTATTCAGTGTGAAGTATATGGAGAAGGTGTACAAAAACGAGACTATTCAACTAAGGAGCATAAGATTGCAGTATTCCATATTGTAAGCGATGGAGTTAAAATGCCGATGACCAAAGTTGCTTACTTATGTGAGAAATATGGACTTCCTCATGTTCCAATTATAGATGAAAACTATATCTTTCCTGATACTATTGAAGAAGTTCAGTCTTATGTTGAAGGCGCGCCTTCAGCAATTGATGGGAAAGAAAAAGAAGGTATTGTTTTTTATGACAAGGTTACAGGGCAGACTTACACTAAATTTGTGTCACCGGAATATTTAATGAAGTATCATTAAGGAGTTTAATATGTTAGTTAAAATAGGAATATTATTTATTGGTTTCATTTTTGGTTACTTTACTTGCTGTATAGTGGTTGCAAGCAAAATAACCGAGATTAAAGAAGAGGCTAATGAATATATAGAACATATGAGAAAAACTTTTGAAGAGAGGTATAATAAGAATGATTAAGAAAATTATCGTGCTTGTTGTGTTTATCTTTTTACTTGGCGCGGGCGCAGTATACGCAGGACAAGAAAAGTCTTGTGAACATAGCAACTATATAATTACTTTTAACTCCAATGAAGAAGCAATACGTATGTTTTGTAATGATTGTGGAGAAGGTCATAATATTAAAATTGATTCTTTCTTTATTGAAAAATTCTTTGGTGAATTATGGGAAGAGTAGGAGGATTTATATATCCTCCTTTTTTATTATAATTTGAATTTTTTATAAAATTTTTATATACTATATATAGAAAGATAAAAAGGAGAATATTATGAAGAATATCTATGCTTACAAAATTATAGTTAAATCTGACTTTGACTCCCACGATGCTGAATATTATACTGATAGAGGTATCATTTGGGCGCAAGATATGGAAGAGGGTGTCCATAAGATTAGTCAGTATTTTAAAGGTACCAGTGAAAAGGTGGTTACTATTGAATTGGATGAGATTGAAGATACTGATGCTATTATACAAGATGGACATTTTTCTGTCTATAGTTTCTTGGCAGATGTAAGTATGTTTAATGATATAACTCATGAAATCAAAGGCTGGCATTTAATTGAAGACTAATGGAGGTTTTATGAAACATAGAATTAATATTGTACATTCGGATGAATGGGATGGTGTATATGTAAATGATGAACTTATTTATCAAGACTATTCAATTGATCCAATGGAATTGATTTTACGTATTAAGCTTAAAATTCCAGGTAGTGCGAAATTAAATGATTTAAGTGTTGATGAATGGTATGCTGAACCCGAATGGATAAGTAAAGTAATGCTTTTTCCAAAAAACTTTGAAGATGTGAAATTGAGGTTTTAAGAAAGGAGAAACTTATGTTTACTGAATTTAGTTGTATATATGCTAATACATGGGGCGATTGTATTTGTAAAGATAATGACATTCCTTTTTGCCAAAGAGAGTTCTTTTGTGACTACTATGAAAATTGCAACTATTGTACAGAGAAAGGTAAGTGTCATCATTTGGGACATTCAGGCTCTGGAATTAGATGTGCAGATGAGCCTAGATAAATAAGGTTTATATATTAAATTTTATGGAGTATATCAATGAATAAAATTAGAAGTGGTTATATTTATCCTTGGAATAGTCCTTTAAATTGGTTTAGAAATTTAAAAGGACTTTTTGAATCAATTAAAATACGTTTTCTGCGCGGGCGCCATGGAGTTACTTATTATGATAGTTGGGATTTAGATTCATATCTATTACAAGTATTAGAAAATGGATTAGAAATTCTTAAAGAAAGAAAATGGGGACATCCTGGTAGACTAACTGCAGAAGAATGGGATAATATTCTTAATAGAATGTTTGAATTAGTTAAAATAATTCAGATTGAAGGCGTTGATTGCGAAGAAGCTGAAAAATATTATGACCACGATATGGACCGATGGTATAAAGAAGCCCAGAAATGGGAAGAATATCGTCAAGAATGTTTAGAAGAGCTGTGTGATATAATGAAAGAATGGTTTTTTGATCTTTGGGATTAACTTGGAGGTATTTAATGAATTTGTATGATGCATGTAGAATTGGTTATTCTTGTGGATTAGAATCAATAGGAGAATGTGTTGATAATATAAGCGTTCATGCGCCAAATGTTTTTAGTTATGATTATGTGAGTAAAGAGTTGAATGAATTATTTGAAGAGGTACAAGATAAAGGTTTTAAAGACCATCAATCAGTTAGATATGTACTAGGACAAAAGAAAATGGATGCTATTGATAAAGAAATAAAAGAGAGAGTATTTGGATATAAAGAATAAGAGAGGGTATAATCCTCTTTTTTTGTTTGGATAAAAATGGTAAAATTGCTTTTTCTAAAAAATTCTTGTATAATATATATAGAAAATAAGAAAGGAGAAAATTATGGAAAGAGCTTATTGGACTTCAAAGAACGAAGTTGTAAAGGTTATCAATGTACATGGTGCGATGGTATTAATTGTAGCTAGAGATGGTGCGCATATGGTAGATAAAGCTAGGTTAATTTTTTCTTCTAATAGTAAGGTGAATTAATATGAGAGATATTAATCGAATTTCAAGATTTATGAAGATGTTTGAAAGTTATTGGTTAATGGTTCCAGATTGGAGATTTGGGCAGTTGATTGAAAATTTAAAAAGATTTAGTGGTAAAGCAGATTTATTTTATATAGAAGACGATAAATTTGAAGAACTATTAAAGAATTTTTTTAAAGAATAGATAAGAAGGTGATTATATGTCAACGTATTATACGGCATATCTTGGAAAGAGAACTAAAGATGGTATATATGAAATAATAGGTCCCTATGTTTATGATAAATCTGGAAAATTAAAACTTAATTCTATTTGGTGGAGAAGTCAGTCTTTTATTCGTTGGGATGAATGGAGAGCTTATAACATTCCTGCTGAATCTTTTGGAGAAAAAGCTAGTGAAATTTGCGTGGATGATTTTGGGAGTGGAAAGAAATGGTCTATTGGCTATTGGATTTCTGCTAAAGAAATTTATGCAAAAGCTAGCTGTGAACCGATTCGTGGTTTTCTTCCTATAGAAGAAGCGCAGATGCTTATTAGTTCCAATTATGATAGAGAATATATTTCTTGGGAAATGGAGTCTAAGCCGCTGCGTGCAGAGCTCGTAGCTGGTATGTCTGATAGTGAACGTAGTAAGTATAGTTTTGTATCTTACATAGATTATGAATCAAAAGAATACCATATGTGGGAAATTGCAACGATTCTTAATGGATATGAAGATTATATGTTAATTGATGAAGATAAAGGTGAAGAATTTGGGATTATATTTCAGGTTGGATAGGAGGTATATATGAAGCCGTATGAAGGAATGGCTGCTTATAATGCAGGTATTAGAGAAGGAAGAGTTGAAGCTATTTCAGAATTCTATGAGCAAATGGCGCCAGAGGTTTTGAATATGCTTGCTCTTATTATTAATACAACGGAAGAAGATAGTACAAGAGAGTTAGCTAATGATTGCTATGATTATATTTATCGTATGACTTATAATGAAATGGATATTCTTTATAAAGATAAAGAAGGATGCGCAGATGGAGAGATTAAATTGCCAGAGGTAGAATAAATGAAAGTAGTAGGCGGATGTAGTTTAGATAATAATGTAATGATGAAAGACTTTGAATTTGAAGATGATACTTCTGAGGAAGAAATCAGTAAGGCTATTGATGAATGGTCGAGAAGTCTTTTTAAAAAATGGTATGTGATTTGTAAAGATAATGAGGAGGATTATATCTATGGAGAGTAAAGAGCTTTGGATGTATAACTGTGAATTTACTTGGTGGGATGATAATGATTACTATGGAAATAAAAAGCAAGTAAAATGTGTAGTGGCAGGTTATGATTTGGTTGATGTTGTTTATAAACTAACTTCACGCTATGGAGATGACCAGATTGAGAATCTTTCTATAGAGATTATTGACAATACTGACGGTGGTATTATGGAAGCATCTAAAGAATAGAAATTTGATTTTCTATTCTTTTTTTATTATAATATATTTAGAAAGATAAGAAAAGAAAGGAAATAATTATGAAGAAATATTTGGTAGCAGATACATACGCTTCTTATGAACAGGTGGGAGAACTTTTAGAAAAAAATGGAAAGCCATATATTACAGTCAAGGAAGTCTGCCCAAGGTGTGGTGGAAAAGGAACTATTAGTCATTTTTATCATGTGGATCATGGGGTTTGCTTTGAATGCGGCGGTGCTGGCTTTTTTAAAAAGGCTGTTCGAGTATACACAGAGAAAGAATTAGAAAGAATGAATAAAGCCAAAGAACAGAGAAGAGAAAAAGCAGAGAGAGAACGTCGTGAGCGCCAGCTCAAAAGACAACATGAATGGCCTGCGCGCAATGGCTTTGGTGAAGACGGTATGACCTGGATTTTTGTTAAAGGTAATACTTATGCTATTAAAGACGTTCTCAAAGATGCTGGATATAAGTTTAATAGACAACTTGGATGGCATGGTCCAGAATGTTTGAATGAACTTCCAGAGGGCTATGAAGTTTATCAGATTAGTTTTAGTGAAGTATATGAGTGGCCTTTTGAACTTGCTTCTGAGCCAGAGTTTATTGGCGCGAAGGTCATTGAAGATGTGAAAGTAAAAGCAGGTTGCGGCGAGTTCGTTGGTGAAATCGGAGAACGACTGCGCGCCCTCGATGTACAACTTATAAATATTAGAGAATATGATGGAGCTTTTGGACTTTCTTATATCTATCAGTTTTCTTATAAGGGAGATATTCTGATATGGATGACAACTAAGCACATGGATATTCAGTCTAATGAGTGGTATATGCTTAGTGGTACAGTAAAAAAGCATGAAAATTATAAAGGACAAAATCAAACTTATCTTAGCAGATGTATCTTAAAGGAGAAGCAAAAATGAATTGGAAAGATTCAATTAGTATCATGATACAAACTCTTATTTTTATATATAGTTCTGTTTTCTTGATAATCGAAGTAATGATAGATAACCCTGATATTGGGAAAGCGATTCTTTTTGCTTGGATAGCACTAACTGTTCAGCAAAGTATTTTCTATAAATTTCTTCAGATAGAAAAGGAGGATAAGTAGAATGAAAGTATTAATTAGTCCAGGTTACGGCGCAGGTTGGTCTACATGGAACGATAGTAGAATGGCAATTGACAAAGATTTGATTGAACTTTTTGAGCGCGGGTGCACTGAAGGTGAGATGGAATTGCTTTGCATAAAGAAAGGATATGGGGATGGTGATTTCCCTCCATATATGGGTGGCCTTGGAGACTTGGAAGTAACTGAGGTACCACAGGGCTGTCATTTTAGAATTAATGAGTATGATGGTTCTGAATACATCGACATTTATGAAGAAGGCGATTGGTTTTATGCGGAGGACTAATTAATGAAGGAACGTAGAATTACTACACGTTATATCGAGCAGTATAATAAAGTCATTCTCACTCAGCCGCTGGCGCATGGTGTAGAAATGAAACAGATTTATGATAAGGAAGGAAAGCGTTGGCGCATTAGTTATTCTTCTACATCAATTCACCACATTTGTCCTTATGATGGAGTTTTTAGGAATTGTCGTGACTGCGGCGCACTCGAAGAAGACTTTGACAATAAATTTTGCATAAAAAAGATTTCGTCTGTTAGCTCGGGCGCACTCGTCGAAAGAATTATAGATTGTAAGAAAGCAGGGTTAGAAGTAGAATTTTTAGATTGAGGTGGCTAATGTATTACGATGATGAATTCGAACATTTAATAGGACAAATTAAAATTGGTGTAAAAGATAGCAGCAAATTTAATGCTGCGGTTGTTAGTATTTTGGAAATTAATTCATTAGAGTTACATAATATAGCTAATGAACTTCATGAATTAAATGAGAATATAAAGAAAACCAGAACTAAACCTTCTCAAATGAGGTTTGATGAAGGCGGGGTTACTGTTGATTATAAATGGAGCGATGAAAAAGATGGGAGCTGTTGAGTCTGAAAATTTTCCAAAAATTAATAATAGAGATTGTTATTGGTTTTTCTATGGAGATGAAGAAAATCCTTGTTGTTTAGAAGAAGATAAGCGTAAACCATGTTATTTACATGTACCTTGTTATTATTATGTTGCTAATGATGATACTGACAGATACATACGAAAACTTTTAAAAGAAAATGAACAGTTGAAATTAATGAAAGTCGAGCTACCTTGACTTTCTTTTTAATTTCGGGAATAGTTATGGGATAGTTTTATACTGCGGCCGCAGAGTACGAATAATTTTCCAAAAAATTTTCCAAGAATTTCGGGATAGGTATATAACTAAAAAATTTTCTAAAAATTTTTGGGGAAATAATTTTCCAGAAATTTTGAGGACTAAAAATTTTCCAGAAATTTTCCAAAAATAATTTTCTAGAAATTTTTCAAGAACTTCGCGTACTCAAAAAGTTAGTAGGAACTTTAACAAAAAACTACTTAAAATCAAAATAGGAAAACTTATAAATAAAACGTATACGTATATAATATATATAATATATAATATATATAAATAAATAAAAGAACCCTAGCTCTTTGCTTTCACGCGCCATCCAAGGGGCGCCACCCTTGGCCGCAGAGTGAGGGAACAACCGAAGGTTGGTTGCCGAAACGATGCGGAATAGTATACGATTAGTATACGATTAGTATACGTATATAGTATAAGTATAGAGTAGGTAAGAGAAGTACGGAAATAGAATACAATTAGTATATGTAAGAGGTAAAGTATAAGTATAGTTTATATGGTTAATATATAGTACAAGGGATAAGATTAATAAATTAATAAATAGTATTAGTATAGTTACAAAGTAAAACTTTTAAAGTTTATTAAACTCTACCAAAAACTTTTAATCAAACTAAACCAAATCAATCCCAAACTAAACTTATAAAAGGTTTCCCAAAGGTAAATCCTTAAAGTAGGTTTCAAATTAGGTCCCAAACTAATAAACCAAAGCGGTTAACCGCAATGCTATTGTATACATATTCGTATACGAGGCCTTATTGCAGGGTAGTCCGAGGTAAAATTGGAGCCTTCTCCTGCGCACGGGCTATGGTGGTGTAGTGGATTCGGCTAGCGAGAGGGTGGAAAACGCAGGGATAAGTAGCGGTAGACCAAGTGGTAGGAAAGGTAGAAATAGATAGTGGGGAATAGCGGGGAATGGTAGGGAAAGGTAATAAATGGTAATAAATGTTGCTGCCACATCCATCAACAACTTTCAAATTTTAATTTTTGTCAAATTTTCATAGCTTTTAAATAAAAATGACCCAAAATAGTTATAAAAATATAAAATATATATAAATAAATAAGTAAACAATAAAAAAACGAGTCAATCGACTCGTTTTTCGTATACGTAGTACGTATACTAAGCCTTGGTATAACCCTTAACGGTTCCCTTGCCCTTTACCTTGACGTCAGTCTTGGTAATCAGCTCGGCGACTTCCGGCATCCGCATCAGTGCAGACGCCTTCTGAGTGGAGATTTCGTAGGCTTCCGCAATCTCCGTTGCCGTCTTCGGCTCGTCGCCCAGGAATTCAGCAACAATCTTCTGCGCCAGCTCAGCGTTGGCAACGTGCTTCTCGGAAACCTTCGCCTTTCTCTTGGCGTTAGTGTCATCCATCTTGATGACTTCCGCTTCAGCAAAAGCGGTGATTTCAGCGTTAGCGTTCAGTGCAATAACAGCGTTCAGGAATTCTCTCTTAGTCATGATGTACTCTCTTTCTGGTGTAGGTCACCACCCAGTTACGTTAAGTTTATTTTTGGAGGAGAGGTGTTACTTATCTCTCTCTCACTTTCTATATATATTATAGAGCTTTTTTGAAACTTTTTCAAATTTTCTTTAGCTCTTGTCAGTGAAGAGGAAGCGGTGACCCCTTAACTACTCACGCTTTAATCTACGCCACAATTACTACGAAGCTTAGCGGAACTTTCTCTCTCACTTTCTATATATATTATAGCGAAAATTTATTTGATTTTCAAATTTTATTTTGTTATTGTTGTGGTGTGCGCCGCCAAAATTTGACTTTAAAAGTCAAATTTTTTAGTTGTTTTTGTTAAAAAGTTGAATTTTTTTGTCAAATTTCTAACGCAGCTTTTTCAAAAAAATAAAAACGCAGGATTTTTCGCGCCGAAAAATAAAAATTCGCAGCTCTTTTGAAATCTGCGTAAACGCAGCTCCTTTGCAGCTGCTTAACGCAGCTGTTTCGCAGCTTTTTTCAGCCTTTAGTGTGTTGACATCGACTGCCGTCGTTGGCTGCGGCAAAGCCATGCGCAAACGTATGTTCGCGAACGTATGTTCGTATACTGCATACTGTATACACGTCAGAATAGTCTGAAAATTTGACAAATTAAATCAAATTTGAATAGTCTGAAAATTCAGTATTGTATACTGTATACTGTATACACGAACGTATGTTCGCTACGGGTTCAACTCTTCCGAGAAAATTAATTATCGGAATAGTTGGCATTGACAGAAACCACTATATATAGAGTGGTATATAAATTTTAGATACTATATGGTGTATGTTATTTCAACTATGCCGTAAAAATTAATTATCGGAATAGTTAAGAATTGTAAAAGATGGTAAAAAATGGGAATGGCCCGGGCGAAAGTGACCCGGGCGCAACGAACGTATGTTCGCCTAAAAAAAAAAAAAAAGAACCATGTTTGGTTCTTTTACTCATAGTCTTTGTATGTTTCAAAAAGTGAAAGAAACGTTGTGAGAACTTCATGGAAGAATTTGTCATCTTTGGCGATGTCTTCGAAGTCTTCTCTTGTTGGTTCATCGGGAACTACAAGAATCCATGACATATAACATTCTTCATCGTTCATGCATACCATTATTGAGTGAAGTTTGATGAGTAAGTCTGTTCTTGATTTGATTAAATAAGTATTCATTTTTATCTCCTTTCATTCACCACCGATAAATTGAATTAGAAATATCAATCCATTCGTCATATATTTGCAAGATTTCTATATCTTCATTGACTTCAAAGACACCACCACAACACCCGCAAATGATGTATTGTTCATCTCCTTGAATGATTAATATCCCGCATTGAATACTATTGTCATATAAGTATTTGAATTTGATTTGTTTGGTTGTCATTTGTTTTACCTCCTACCATAATTAATCTTCTTCACTAAAAATTTTAGTAATTTTAATTTCTGAATAATTTATACTTTCTATCAATGATTCATAACACAAAGAACTTTTTATTGAACAACTAATATCACTTTTTAATTCCCAAAGTTCAGTATTACGATCTACCGACACAATCATTGGTACTTCTATTTGTACTAACATTTTTCTTTCTCCTTTCTTATCTTTGTCTATATTATACTATGAAAGTAGAAACTTGTCAACCTATAATTAAATAGTCATAATAGTCTGAAAACTTTGTTCAACCGGGCGGCCGCACGCATCGTCTAATAACTATATACGATATGCTCCGATATAAAAAAGGAGCATCGTCTTCGATGCTTCCCTTTGTTTACTCGCCCTTTTCGGCGATTGCCTTTTTCTTTCTGCGGATTTCGGCATCACGTGCCATCTTCTTTGCTTTCTTTTCGGCATTGGCTTTTGCCTTTTCGGCTTTCTCTTTGAGTTTGAGTTCGTAAGACTCTGCCTCAGAGTAACCGTCATAAGGCTCTGTACCCTTGTTGGCTCCTGTGGGAACCTTGAAAGTGATAACAAGGAAGTCCTCGTTATCTTCGCACCCAACAACGGGAATTGCTACCTCGTTAGACTTGACGCGAAGAACCTCTTCGCCCTTTTCAGAAAGAAACTCAGATACGAGAGTCAAAAACTCGTTGCGGATAATCTCACGTTCTACTTTTCTTGAAACTGCCATAGTACTTATCTCCTTTCGTTCTTTGTACCTATATTATAAGCGATAGGGAGAAAAAAGTCAACCCTTTTGAAAAATGTTTTAATATTCTGACAATGGGAGCACGGCGCCCGGGCGGGAGCATGGGAGCATGCTCCCACTCTCCTACGCAAAACATTTTTTTCTCATTGGCTTGTGTTGACGCATACAATGAGCGAAGATTTCTTTTTCAATGAGAACATCTGCAAGTCCTGTATGCTCCTCAACGAAGTCATGCTCCCCTGAGATATACCTATAAAGAATTTCTGCTGTCTTTCTAACTCTACCATTTTTTGTAAGGTATCCGTTGTTGTAACAAAATTCTTTGTAGTGGACTTGTTTGCAAATGGTATCATTTGCCATTTTCATTGTGTCCCAAAGTTCGACTCCATAAGGAAGGAAAAATCTGTATTTTGACTTGGTGAGATAGCGTTGCGTCTTTGATGTTGACCTATAATCAAAACGTGCGTTATGTGCTATGCAAGCCTTGACATTATACTTCTTGCACAAGTCATGGAAAATTTTTCTTGCTTCGTAAAGTGAAACAACTTTTCTTTCGCCGTTGGCGATTTGCTTTTTATACATTGGAATCTTTTCGGCATAGTATGCGCTCTGCATCAAATCTTTCATACCATTGAAAACTTCGTCAATGATAAGAGAAAACGTTTCATAAACTTTACCATTTTTGTCAACAATCGCACCACCGCAATCATACATGATGGGGTCATCAAGACCATTGGCTGTTTCTGTATCGTATACCATGTAATAACTTCTTCTTCTGTCGATTTTCTGTGTCATTTTTTTACTTCCTTTCTTTGCTCTCTTTACTGTACCTATATATTACCATAGAATGGGCAAGAAGTCAACCCCTTTTTTAAATTTTTTTTATGTTTCACGTGAAACTTTATTCGCTTTCGTACTTTACTGCGCGAAAGCGGCGCCCGGGCGAAAAAAAAAGAAGACTTAAAAGTCTTCTTCAAAGGAAGGGAGAGGAAAAAGTTTTTCAATTACGAAAGATATGGCGAGCAATGTAAGTCCTGTAAGGAAATATAAGAGTTCGATAGTTTCCATTTTGTTTACTCCTTTCTTTTTCTGTGATTATATATTATCATATTTAATGTCGTTTGTCAAGTGTTTTAGTTTAATTCATAAATTTTTCTATTCTTACAACACTTTAGCATTGAAAATGAAAATTCACCTTCAAACTTAAACCACTCTGTTTTTGTACCATCTTTAGTTTGAAAAACTCCGCCAATTTCTTTTACTTCTTGCTGACACATTCTTTCTACCCAGTGCTTACTCTTTTTTTGTGTTTTAAGACATTCAACACATTCATATAATGGATTGTCAGTAGTATATGATTTTTTTCTATTCTCCCAATTACTTGTGAATCCAATTTTATAAAGGTTTGTTCCTACCATTGTAATAAGATAAATAATATTCATTTTTGTTTCCTCCTTTTGACAATTATATGATAACATACCTCCTCTGTTTTGTCAACCCCTAAATTAAAAAAAGAATATTCTGAAAATTAATCGGCCCGGGCCAACCGGCCGCGAACATATGTTCGCCTATGAATTAAAAAAAGAACAGACTTTCGTCTGTCCTTTATATGGTCTGTCATGCAATCGCATAACCCTTGACCTTACCCTTACCCTTAACCTTGAGTTCGCTGACCTCAAGACCGTCAATCTGACGGAGCAGAGCAGAACACTTCTGAGTGGAAATTTCTACCTTTTCGGCGATTTCACTCGCACTCTGTGGCTCGTGAGTCAGAACCCCAACGATTTTCTCCTTGATTGGCTCATTCTCAATAGCCTTCTTCGACGGCGCACCCTTTCTTTTGGCATTACGCTCGTCCATCTTGACGATTTCATTCTTCGCCATTTCGATGATTTCCTCGTTGATGTTTCCGTTGATGATTGCTTCGAACATTTCTCTCTTAGTCATTTTGTACCTTCTTTCTCGTGTTGGTCACGACCCTTTTTAACTACTTGGGAGTTCCTGTCTCCCTTATTGTGTCTTTATTATATCACATCTTTGTGATGTTGTCAAGAGTTTTTCCAAACTTTTTTTATTTTTTATTTTGGAATGGCTTTCGCAGTATATCGGATTGCCGTTATGGTTCGCAAGAATTTTACCTCGCTCTTATCCGTTCTTCTTGACAATTATATTGTATCACATTTTATCTTGTTTGTCAACCCCCTTTTTAATTTTTTTCTTGGCGGTTTACCGTCACCGCCTGTCTGTTACGGTTTGGGGAGCATCTCTTCCTATCTCCCTTGTTGTATATATATTACCACCAACGAAAACAAAAGTCAATAGTTTTATCTCATGTATATTGTATACATTTCTTTCACACTTTAATGTGTTAAAGCGCGGCCCGGGCCAAAATAAAAATGGGCAAGGTACGTCTACCTCGCCCCACTCCTGTCCACTCAGAAGTGTTTCGCCCTTTGTCCTGACGCGCCGTGGTGGAAGGCTGTCGCGCGGTGAGTTGGTACCACTCACTATTCGGCGTTCATTTCTGTCATCGCGCCTTGCCATCGGCGCTCACGTTTGGATTTTCATTTGAGTTATCTCCTTTCTGTGATTATATATTATCACATTTGGTGTGGTTTGTCAAGTACTATTAACAATCTTTTTTATTCTTCTGTTTCATTATCTAAAAAATGTAAAAAGTCTTGAGAGATACAATTATAAGCAAAGAAACAAATTCCATTATGATTTAATTTACATGTTTTGCAGTAAGTATTGTTTTTTACTACTAATTCTAAGAAGTTATTCAGTTCAATATCCATTTCATTTTCTCCTTTCCTTATCTTGTATATATAATAACACAAATGAAGCGGATTGTCAACACTTTTAATTGTATTTAAATTGTACTTTGCGCCCGGGCCAAAATAAAAACGGGCAAGGTACGTCTATCTCGCCCCACTCCTGTCCACTTAGAAGTGTTGTTGTCCTTTGCACTGACGCGCCAAAGTAATAAAGTAAAACTTTATAAAAAAGAAGTCTTTTGACTTCTTTCTTGTTTTAGAAGTAACTTTTCCAACCACCAAGACTTTCAAATTCTTTTTCCCATTCTTCAAAAGACATTACTTTGACTGTATCACCCCATTCATAATGCATTTCTTCACAATAACCCTTGTATGCTTCTTTACGAGCCTCTATTTCTTCTTCGATAATCTGTTCTAATCTTTTTACTTTATCCATTTTCTCTACCTTTCCTTTTCTTTGTTAACTCCTCTTTACATTTATTATTATAAAGGATAGATCGGATTTTGTCAACATATTTTTACATTTTGTTTTAACTTTTTTTCTTAGTGAAAAGTTTTATATGTTGTCGTTGGGTTTCCTTTCGGTTCGCCATAGAATACTTCGATAGTTGCGTTCGTGTATTCTCTTCTGTATCCATTGATATATTTAACATACATCTGCGACCAATCATTTGTTTTGTTCTGCTTAATGATTGTATTTGTCTTGTTATCTCTCACCTGAATAGTCATTGTTTCTTACCTCTCTTTTCTTCTTTCTGATTATATTATAAAGGACGCCTATCAATTTGTCAATACATTTTTAAGAAAAACATAATAAAACAATTCTTTTATACTTTAACGTATTAAAATAATGCCCGGGCGCAACGAACGTATGTTCGCATCGAATTATGGGAAAACGACTTACAAAAAATGTAAGTCGTTTTCAAATATTGGAAAGAAAAGGAGGTAAAGTTATTTTCTATTTTTTTCCTTTGCTTCTACTGCATAATATTTCAGCTCAAGATTTTCTAAACCTTTGACAATTTTTTCACTATCTTTTGAAGTTTCACTAAAGATTTCAATGCTATAAAAATCATCTGCAATTTTATGGTAAACATATTTTATATTTTCATTTTTACAAAAGATGGAAAGAGTAATATATTCAGCAGTCGGAATGCCAATTGCATTGTAAATCCAAAGACTATCCTTTTTCATCTTTTCTTCGCAAAACTTGATAGTAAATACACCTACAAAGTTTACAAAAGCAACAGCAAAACATTTAATGAGTAATGGCATATCATAAGTTGCTGTTATTACAATGATTACTGTGTAATATCCATAACAAACTGCGTTCATAATGGACGCTACCCATTTGCCACCTTTGATAGTACAGAGTGAACGTGCCGTATTGACCAATACGTTAATGAAGTTAAGAACTACGAACTGCCAAAACAGATATGTTGTGAAGATTGCTGTCATTTTATTTTCCTCTCTTTCTTTTGTTGATATTATTATATCACTTTTATTGAAACTTGTCAAGAACTTTTAATCAAGAAGTACACATTTTCTTGTTTTATATATATAGCCATCTTTTTCTATTTTTCCATAGTATCTTGTGGTTTCAGTAACGTAATCAACTGTTATTGTGCCATAATCATCACTATCAATAACTATATCTAAATCCTTATCTTTTACTGCTTCGAGTTTTGTAATCAATTCTTTTACTGTCATTTTCTTATCCTCCCTTACTGTAATTATATGATACCATAGACTTTCTAAAAAGTCAACCCCTAATTAAAAGAAAAAATATTCTGACAATTTACCGCGCCCGGGCCGCCACGAACGTATGTTCGTCGTTAACAAAAAAGAAGAACGTCTGTGACGTTCTTCCATTTATTTACTTTTCGCCTTTTTCGGCAATTTCTTTCTTTTTCTTTCTCATTTCCTTATCTCTTTCGATTTTTTTCTTTTTCTTTTCTTCTTTTTCTTTTGCTTTTCTTTCTTTTTCTTCTGTCTTCATGATGTATTCCTGTGCGAGTTCATAACCATCATATGGTTCTGTCCCCTTATTTGCGCCTGTTGGTACTTTGATTGTGATTACGATGAAGTCTTCATTTCCTTCACACCCAACTACTGGAAATGCAATTTCATTGGATTTTGTTCTTAAAACGTCTTCATCGTCCCGAAAACATTCGATAACCTTTGCAAGATACTCATTTCTTAACATTTCTCTTTCTACTTTTCTTGATACTGCCATTTCTTTTTCCTCTCTTTCTTTTTTTCTTTATTATAACATAGAATTTTAGGAAAGTCAATAGTTTAGCATATTTTTTCTTCACAAGTTTCTGTATCGGTAACACAAACTTCTCCGTCTACATCGCCTTCACAAAGAGAAATAAATTTTTCTGCGGCTTCTTCAAAAGATTCTGCGTCAACATAGCCATACTGTATAAAAGTGCCTGATACATAATAAATTTTACTCATTTTCTTTATCTCTTTTCTTTTTCTTTATTATATCATGTAATTTTGGGATTGTCAATACCTTTTTATAAACTTTTCAAATTTTTTCTTTTTTCATTTTCTATAAATATTATATCATAAAATTTAAAATTTGTCAAATTATTTTTTCTAAAAATAATTTTCGGAATAGTCTGATAATTGCCATCGGCCGGTCGCGAACATATGTTCTTTTTTCCTATAAAAAAAAGAACAGACTTTCGTCTGTTCCTTTTGTTGTTGTCAGCAAGCGTAACCCTTGACCTTGCCCTTGCCTTTTACCTTGATTTCAGAAACTTTCAGTCCTTCAATCTGCCGAAGCAGAGCAGAACACTTCTGAACAGAGATGCCAATCTTTTCAGCAATCTCGCCTGCACTCTGCGGAGTTTCCGTCAGAACCTTAACGATTTCTTTCTTAATGGGTTCGTTCTCAATGGACTTCTTCGACGGTGCGCCCTTGCGCTTTGCGTTTCTTTCGTCCATCTTTGCGATTTCCTGTTCTGCGAACAGTTTCAGTTCTGCGTCAATACCTTCAACTGCCATAACTGCTTCGAAGAATTCTCTCTTAGTCATCTTTTCCATTTCTTACCTACTTTCTTGCGTTGGTCGCAACCCTTTTTACTTTGGACTTTTGGGAAGTTCCCGTCTTCCCTTTTCTCTTTTGTGTCTTTATTATATCAGATTTTCGGAAATCTGTCAAGACCTTTTTTAATTTTTTTTGAAAAACTTTTTTATTTTGGGAGAAGTTTTTCTATTTCCCTTTTCTGTATCTTTATGATACCATATTTTCG
>ODAI013070292.1_pt1 | contig 134768 bp, 141 predicted proteins | sample 1539321 | NCBI WGS metagenome assembly ODAI01 (sample SAMN02144231, study PRJEB22623) | gut metagenome | biome: sheep rumen | host: Ovis aries | place: New Zealand
ACATGGGCTTTCGTGAGTGCGTAGGCGGCTCTTTCGGCCAGATCCGTCGAAACCGTAGCTCCTATACCTCACGTTCAAGGCTGCAAAGTCAGCCCGGTGTATGAAATTGTAATTATTGACATTCCACTATGGGTGTAAACTCGCTTTCCAAATCTGAAGTACCACTATTATGCTTTGTACCTATGTAAAATTGTAAGGGAGCAAACCTCTGCAACGGCAATCTTGCCTTTGAAATAGCTTTGTACTCATGTTAAACCAGATGGGTACAAACCCCCAACTTATTAAATTCGCGCTCACTCATGCGCTTTGTACCCATGCCAAAATAGATGGTTACAAACCCTCAAACATGGGTTTTCGTGAGTGCGTAGGCGGCTCTTTCGGTCAGATCCGTCGAAACCGTGGCTCCTATACCTCACGTTCAAGGCTGCAAAGTCAGCCTGGTGTATGAAATTGTATCTCAATCTGTATCTGCTAATCTCTCATTTGCATCGTTTTTGTTTTTAATGATATCTGTGATTATTTTGTACTCTTCCTTATCAATTGCATTCTTCAAGTCCATCTTGATGTCAAATTCATGGTAAAAATCATCTTCGCACATGATCTTAACGATCCCGTTTGAAAATATAATGCAGTTTTGGTATTTTACTTTATTCTTCAGGAGTACGGCGTCTGCTCTTCGGAAGTCATTAGTGACCGTAATGTATCTCTTAGCGACGACGATTGGGTTAGATTTGCTCCATTCTTTCTTTATGTGATCCGGGAGGAGCTTTAAAGTTTCCTTGGTAAAATCCTTACTGTCTGCAATCGCACATGCTGCATTGGTGTCTAAGTCTAATAACCGTTTATCCTCATGCTTTGCACAAGTCGGGTTGGGGCAGGTGAAAAACTCATCTTCCTCGTCCGTAAGCTGATGACCGCATATTGCGCATACTGGAGCTGCTGGAAGTACCTTGCGGACTATAATCCCGTTAGCTGCAGCTTTGTACTGGATCATAGATTGCAATTCATAGTAAGCCCAATCGCCCAGCGCGAGGGAATCCTTATCTTGATTCTTCAGAAAAGTCATGTCTTCCAGATTGATGTATTTTGCATTATTTGAAAGGGCGAAATCAACGACACGTTTGCTGAGTGTGTGATTATACGTCTTTATAAAGTTTCTTTGCGTATCATGGAGCCGTTCTAATCGTTGGAGCTTGCGGGATCTGCCATGACCTCCTCGGCAATCAGCCACGCTCATTTGCAGCTGCTTTCTTCTTTCGTACAATTTGGTCTTGTAATCGCTGCTGTTTGCCTTATCTCCTACCTTTAAGGTGGTATGATTTTCGTCATTGAGGGCGCAGATCAGAGGAATATCTTTGCCAAATGAAACTCCGACTACTTTATTTTCGTCTAAGGGAATTTCCATTGAAGGAATCTTTACAGAAAGCAATAAAAAAATCTTTTCTTTTTTCAGCTGGATCTGGGAATCGCAGATTTCATATTTTGTGCTCTTGTAGTTGAAACAGTTTTCAAGAGTTTTCCTGAGCTGTATGGATTTTCCAATATCCCCCAGAACGAGTTGAAATTTAATATTGTTTGCAAAAATGAGAATGATTTCGGGCGTTCTTTTTGTATAGAGAGCCGTTGTAAAATCTTCCATCGATGCGTATGTATGTGTAATGCCGGTCCTTACTGGTTTCCCAGAACTGCCTGTTTTGGAGCCAGCAATGCTCACAAAGTAATTGTGAACATAGAGGGGGTAATCTTTTCTAAAGGTTGGAAGCGATATCGTACCGTGTAAAAGACCTTTTTTGCACGCTGCGTTGAATTTTTTATTTACATTGAAAGGTATGGATCCTGCAAGTGGAAGTCCTGTGGGATATTTCGGCAGGATATCCGTGCTATAAGCGGAACCCTTCGAAGATCCAGGGATTCTTGAGTAGGTAGCTGCAATCTGCTTCCATTCTTCCTGGGGAATATTATTCTTTTTGGCTGCATAGAGCGCAGAAATGTACTGGTTCATCATGGTGGATTGTACTTCCATCCCGTTTTTTAGATAATCCGTTACTCTTTTGATCTCTGCCTTATCCCCTATCGGCTCCAGACGGATCTTTATTGTAGAGACGTGTGATCTTTCAACTAATTTTTCCATTTGTAATTTCCTTTCTTAACGTATGCAAGCAGTATCTTTGTAGATATCGCGGATATTGCTGTCTATATTGACCCCGTGCAGGTATCCAAATCGAGCTTTTCGCTCGCAGATGATATTTTTAAACTGAAAATACCTCGTGTGGCTGATGGTTTCCGTGAAGAAATATATGTAGTCAGCTTTGTTGATGATAGAGGTATCAGTCGTGCCACTAGCTTCCGGTGTAATAAACGTCCAGTTGGGGAACTCGTTTTTCAATTTCGCTATCCAATTCGGATGTCCCCCTATGATCAGGATCCGAAGTTTCGAGATTTCCTCTTTCATGGCTTCCAGCGGTATATCCTTCACGGTATCCTGCTGTGTCATATTGTAGACATGGGTTCGCAAGGCGGCCAATTCACGGTTTGCGATCTCCAGCTGTTCTTTCGTTGATAAATGGTCTTTCTCGGCTGCCTTTTTCTCGGAAAGTTCCAGACGGAGCGCATTGTTTTCGGACTCCATGAGGCGAAGGGAACGCTTTAATTCTTCGATTTCTGCCGACTTGATCTGTGGATCCATGGTCTTTTTGTTTGGATTTTCCGGTGTCGGTTGTGGTAGCGGCTTCTTTGCCGGTACTGCTATGTCTTTCGCTCTAAATTTGGGTTCATAATCTTTATAGGCCAGGGAGCCTTCTTTTCCGAACAGCGTGGTATTCATAATGATCCTGTTTGCCGCGGCATTGTTGGACGCGGCGATCACGCATAGCAATATCATCGAGTATAAGACAAGCTCTTCCTCGTCTATTTCCGGCATATGACGGGATTGCATGAGTAATCTTCTTGTGAGCGCTAATCGGTCTAATAGGTCATCGTAGCCGAGGTTCAGTTCCATGTAGTCTGGGTTTAGCCCATGCCGTACGCAGGCTTTTTCCAAAAAAATATATATGCTTTCATAAATGGCTTCCAGCTCATCTATACCATAGATACATTCCAGCTCTTCGCGGATCTCAAAGAGTGGACGGTTGTAATCTTCGTCCTCGTCTTCCACCATTGCGGCCTCTATTGCATCGGGCTCGCTCACATCATTGAGGAGGATATAGAATACCTCGCATTGTGCATCCAGTTGTATGTCTGATAGTTCTGCTATATAGAGAATTCTTGCTAGGTTGACCGTGAGATTCTCTTCTTCCATCTTGTCCTGTGTGTGGATGAGTGAAAGAACATCTTCTGTTGTAAGGGAACGGAATCTTTTAAATGCGTTGTATTCCTTTTTGTAGTACGTCTTATACAGTTTCAGAAGAAACTGCTTTGCGTACTCATTTCCCTTGTTTGCACAATTAACAATCACGCTGATGATCAGCCGGCTATTCATGAGCGACGGTGTGGTATCTAGGGTGTTGTGCATCAGTGGTAGTTCTTCGTTGTCTGATAGGCTTAAGTTGTTAAACTCATGTTGCAGAAACATCCTTGTAATAAAAGGTATATCATATAGCATGTCCTCATTTGCGAAGTAGTGAGAAAAGAAACGATAACAGCCCATGTGGGAAGGCGGATCTTTTTTCAGTTCTTCCAAGGGAAATTTCTGCTGAATTTTTGCTAAAATCGCTATAAAAATTTCTTCACTTGTCAGTTCGTGCGAATATTCAAGTGGAATATCCGGAAATGGTAAATCAAACATAAAATGTCCTTTCGACAAATTTTCTTCAGAGATTGCTATTATATGCTCTTTTTGAAGAAATCTTCTCTATTGTTGCTGCCATTGGCCAATTCATAACAGTCCGCCAGCCTTGATCCGCTCTCGAATCTGTATACGGGAAACATCCCAAAGTCCAAATGGCTGAATGTTCCAATCTCTCCATCGGATGATTTGATATATTTGGGAAATTTTTTATTATCCAAGGTTATCCTCTCTCCTATTCTGAAGCTCCGTATAAGCGCCATATTCCATCCTGCCTGTTATAATAGATGATAATGCGCCGCTGCATGTTTCGCACAGGGATCACGCACTCAAACACTTCCAGATCGCGGCCTAACGGTAGTCCGTCTAAAGAAGGCAGGCCCTTGTATTGTTTTACCGGATAAATATTAGATTCTCCATCCTCGTCCTTAATGCGAACCCTAAGAGGGATAATGTTGCCTGTTGTAGTATGCTGACAGATCACATCAATGGGCGGCAGATACCCATTACTATCGCGAAGGATTTTTTTCATATCAACACCTCTATTTTTGCTCGCGTTCTTCTGCTTCAAACTGCTCGATAAGACCGGTTATCATTATGTTCACAAATTCACTGTCATACTTGTGACGAATGGTACGGGCTGCATTCAGCAGTTGCTCCCATTCAGCGTCGGATCTCGGAGTATCTTCCTTTTTTCTGTAGACCAGATAAAATTTATTATATACTTCGGAAAAAGCGCTTTTTACCTCTTCGTGGGTGATATATTTGCGTGCCATACTCTCTCCACTTAAAATCCACCATCATTCCTGGCTTGCTGACTTGAGTAATTTTTTGATATCTTTTATGTCGGCCACCGTAGGGGGGGTATCCTTAAAGATCGATTCCATTATATCTTTTGCACTAAGGATACTATTTACCATTTGGTAGATGTCTCCAAAATATACGGTGACAGCATCTATTCCTGATTGCGTTACTACATATTGCCGGCTCAATACTTTACCGGCGTGAGTAACACCGGATACTTCTACCATGTTGAGTCTTAACAGTTTCCGTAGAACAGCTGTAACCGTACTCTGCGTCAATCCTCGCTGCTTTTCTACAATCTGTGATGCAGTGAGAGGATCCGCGGATCTTGCTAAGATTGCAATAATATCTAGTTCTCTTTGATTTAACATTTTTTATTAAGTTCCTTTCTCAGATTCTCTTAATCTGGTAGATCGTCCTAATGAGCTGTGCCAGTTCTGTAGCATCTGCCGGTATTGCCGGCGCATATATCTCTGATGCTTCTTTGAGAGTAATGGATTTTCCGTTGCGTTTACCAATCAATGAAGTAATAAATAGGTCGTTAAGCATTTTGGGGCAGGTAAAGTTGTAGCTGCAAAGTATTTCTCGCTCACGTTCTGAGAAAAACACTCGATGGTCTGTGTTATTTAAGATGCCCTTAATGCAGCTGATCGACTGGTCATGCGGTAAGACTTGCTCTGTGGTCGAAACGTCTTTTGTGACAAAAGGGGTAATCGTGAGGCTTTCCATAATATTTCCCTTGTCATCTAAGAGAGTGATACCGCTGATTTCGGATTTGTTTGCACCGGTTACCGTTTCGATTCCAACGTATACCGTATCATATTCCATGTCTGCTTCGGACGGCAGCTTTCCGATGTGTTCCTGGAAAGCTTTTAGTTTATTTAGCTGTGGCGTGTAAATATCAGCTTCCTTTTTCAATGCATTCAGAATAAACTGCGTCCTTGAAATTCCAATATAGTCCGGAACTTTGTCCAGCAGGTTTAAGATGTCTTCACTCTCTTTTCTTATGCGAATGTTGATCTGCTCATAGTTTTCCTGATGATACCTGTCCCAGTATTTTTGCTTGTTGCTTTTTTCCATATAATCCCTCCAGAATTAAAAGATAGCAGTTGAATATATGTGCTACATTATATAATACATGATAGCACCTAACCCTGTCAAATGCTAAGATCCACTTTGCCAGGTTTCGGACGGAGCGCAGTTAAATGTTATTGTCTCGCCGTCACAGGTGATTGTGATAGTTCCCTGTTCATCTGTCCGAAATAGTTGTATTCCAGCCTCACGGAGCTCGTTTAAGGTTGATCCATGCGGATGGTGGTATTCGTTTCCAGCGCCACAGCTTATCACCGCATAGGTGGGATCTATTGCTGATAAATAGTCCTGAGAGGTGGATGTCTTGCTCCCGTGGTGCCCTACCTTTAATACATCAGCTGAGAGGTCACATTCACTTGCTAGGATAGATGTTTCCTCCGGTTCCTCCGCATCTCCGGAGAATAAAAAGGAACGTTCTCCGTAGGTGAGCTTGATCACAATGGAGTTGTTGTTGGGATCCTCAGCTGGTGTGATCGGTGCCAACACGATAAATGAGGCGTCTCCAAGCGGGAATCTACTCCCGGGTTGCGGCATGCAGGGCTTGTGTCCCTGATTATCAAGTGCTTTTATCGTGTCACGGTATGTGTAAGTATCCTTTTCGTAATCTGGCATGAACACCTGGTCAATCTGAAACTTACTGATCACTACATCTGCCGACCCTATATGATCTGCGTCAGGATGTGTTAGGATAAGGTATCTTAACTTATGGATGCCTCTTTTGGTTAAGTAGCTTTGGATCTTTGTTCCGTTATTGTCCGGTGCAGCATCTATCAGCATGGCTTCATTTCCACACATGACGAGTGTGCAGTCACCCTGGCCGACATCGAGGAAGTGGATCTCCAGGCCGGATACCCCGGTATCGTTTTCTGCTGCTTCATTCCCTGTTTCGGGTTGCACTGGCAGCAGGCTTGATAGTTCTGTGTCAGAAAGTCCCTCTAAGGCTTGTTTTTGCTGTTTTGCGTAGGATTCAGTAAAATCTTCGTATCTATCCCAATATTCCTTCCAGGGGATATGCGGAAGGGAAAGCTTGGCTTCTGTTCCACTATCACCTATGCCATTAGCAGTGTTTGGTGTGGGATCTTTCTGTGTTTCTTCTGATAGTTGTATGCTCTCCGTGGAGCTGCCATGGTCTACAGCTGGGTTGGAGGAGGCGGACGCACTCTCCTCTTTGACGAAAGCATTTTTGAGCCATTCTGCCGGTGTCGATCCATTCCTGTATAGGATCCCGGCGAGTGAGGCAAGGCAGAGAAGGATAACCGTATAATTTCTGACTACGTACCATAATCCTTTTTTCACATACGATTTTTCGGACTTATGCGGCGTCTTCCTGCTTGCTGACATGATGAGCATAGCTGCGATAATCGGAGGGATACCTGCGCGGAAACTGCCGGTGATGCAAAGATAAAGCCCTAAAACCCATAAAAGACCGGCAAGTATCAGACAGAACGTTTTAGTCAGCTTCATGGCTCCTTCTGTTCTTCCGGACCGTTGTAATCATCCGGATAATCGTAATATTTCCCATACAACTGCCAGGGTTTTAAATAAAGGGCAGCTTTCATAAGGCAGCAGCCAAACTGTCCAAAAGCCAGAAGGTTGAGCGCAATACACAGGATCAGGAATAGGAAATATGCTGGTGATACAATGAAATCAAGTATGCTGTGGTTTCGTATCAAAAAGGATCCAATGAGGGCAGTGATCATGATGCATGATACCGGTCCAAAGCTTAAAAAAGTGGCTTGCTTCAGAAAGCACTTTGTTATGAACGCTTTTTTGGAAAGTGTAAAATCATCCGGTACGAACTGTCTCCATGCAGTAGATTTTTTGTAGGTGGCAATACCTAATACTATAACAGAAAGCAGCCAGAAAGCTACGAGTATCAGATAGGATCCCCTTAACGTATAAAATAGGAGCGTGTAATCTGCTACATGGAGTTTGGATGTTATCATAGCAATAATGGATGCAGATATAAGGAGCGGGGGGACATATTTCTTATATATCGAATAAAATCTGAGTGATCTTTCATACATGGCACTTACTTTCCTTTCTTCGATTTTTCGCCTATTTCATCCAAGAGTTTCAGAGTACGGTTGATCTCGTTTTGCCGTTTCTTCTTTTCCGCTTGCTTGAAATAGCGTTTTTGCTTGTTTGTGGTGGTAGGAAGTGCCTGATAGCCTTCCTCCTTGATTATACGTTTTGCGTTGTCATGCTCACTTATGTATATGATATACGCCTCAGGGCTCTTTTTGTGGTATACATCGGTTTGTCTGTGATAAGTAGCATAGGGAGCATTTTTGACATTCTTTTTTAGTCGCTGGTTATGGGAATCATGAAACGGTGCATGGTAAAGGGAGTAGCTCTGCTTTTTCCTGGAGTATGTGATCTTCCAGAAAGCAAGTTTTGTCATGAGGTAAAGCACCTGCTCCGTTCCTGATCCGGTAAGTTGATAGTCTATATTTTTGGTTGATGCTGTGCTGCGGATGGAAGACAGGTATGGAAGAAAATACCCATCGGTCGCTCCTTGGATCTCGTAGAGCCGTATATTTGAAAAAGTATTTACAAGATCCCTCGATCGAGGAAAGCCTTCCACTGTATTATGTGGGCTTTTGTCGTGTATGTTACTTCTGGCCACAATAAACGATTGGTCTCCCGATCTTACAGAGATCCTCCAGCTGTACCGGGAAGTTTCTATGAAAAGGTATTGCGGTATAGTCCCAGATTCGTATTCATACCGCGTTTTATGAGGAACATCTTGAAGGATTTCCTCCAGTTTTTGCTTTGTTGATTCATAGATTGGAATGATCTTGCAGCACTCAGGGCATCCTCTGTATTTTTTGATTTCATACCATATTATTGAGTCGTTCTCCAGCTTTCTTTTGTCTTCTGTCGCGCAGATGCAAAAAGATCGGTGTAGCAGGTGATTCTTGTCGTCTAAATAAAATATCATAGTTTATAACCTCTTTATTTGTACTGCAGGAAATATCTGTCACCATTCTGAATGACTCGGTATTCCGGATTCTGTGGGGTGATTACGGCCAGTTCATAATCTGTCTGAAAATCCATATTTTCGCAATACAGCGCGTGGCAATCCATCGGAGTGGCTGGGTCTTTTTTATGCCGGGCAGATGCCTTACCGGAACGTGTGAGGTTGTATACATTGGAAAATTGATATAGGACATCAATCTTGATGCGACCTCCGCAGACAGGGCATTTCGTGAGTAGTTTTATATTGCTTTGCTCGATGTGTTTTAATTTTCGCATATGTAGTTCTCCTTTTTTCGATGTGTATTACGGCTGTCCCACTAGCAGTTCCTTTATCTGTACGAGGTTTTCCGAGGATATATGATCAGTCACAAAGGATATGTGGTCAGTTCCTTCAGCGGCATATCCGTTTGGCAAGCTCTTTTTGCAGATCAGGATCTGACGTTTTCCCTGGCATGATAGGATACCAAACAGCCTTTCCTCGTCGATGATGCGGTGAAATTGTACAGCCTTGTATAAGCCGTTTTCCCGGATGAAATCAGAAACGGCGTCCAGTTCTTCCCGTTCCTCCATATTCCGGCAATATAGTCCGTTTTTATTCACCAGGAATATGTGCAGCCTGCCGCATACTTTATACAGCGTGTCCCGCTTTGAAAGTCTGAGGTAGATAAATCCACTTGCCATGATGAAAGGAGAAAGTTTTTCATCTTCTAGGGCTTCAGAAACGGAAATGTCATATCTTTTCTCAAATTTCTCACACTCTCGCTTCAGTATTGAGCTGTATATGAACACCGAGAAATCCTTTTTCCAGCCTTTGAGCGTGATCTGCGAGTGCTCGCCCTGCTCGATACTTACAAGCGGCTGATAGAAAAAGGAAAAGTAGTCTTTCTGCAGATCAAGGTCTTTGACGGGCTTGTTTATACCGTCTATGTAGACCTTCTTTAACCGGCTGGTTAATGCCGGGAGGAAGTAATCAGCTGATATCAGCCCTTTCCCTGCTGTTACACGCTCCTTGTAGGTATCGGTGTTGAGCTGAAGGATGAATTGACCTAGTGAGTCGAGGGGCGGATTATCTGTGCTTATATTTTTTTTGCTGTCACTTTCAACAGGCAGTTTGTCAACGGTGCGGTCTTCTTTTGGCACAGTGAAGTTCTTGGGATCGAATTTCAAGAATGCCCTGGCGGTACCGTCCTCTTCAGCTCTGTAGGAAGTGTTGCGTTTATCTGCAGCCCGGATGCACAGGGGGTTGTGTTCATACTTCTGATGCATTGGGACGATCCTTGCGTCTGAAGAAACCGCATAAGCCAGCTTATTTTCCGAAAAGACAGAACAGCCGCAGTACATAGAGATACCTTCTACCTGGATCTTGTATCGTAGGGCAAGCCTTGCGTCCTTATCCATGTATGCGGGATAGATAACTGTGTGGTCACTCAAAACCATGCTATTAAAATGCATGAAACAACGCCCCCTTTCTTAAATGTATTGACTTAATTGGTCACATCCTCATGTAAAGAAAATGAGCCACAGCACGATTCTAATGATTATTTTTACCATGGTTATTTTTCTCCTTCCTTTGTCAATCCCCTGACCGATGGCAGCGGTCAGTTGTGGTTCTTAGGGAAAATAGTCAAGTCCCACATCTTCAAATTCTTCTTCTCCTAAGACCTCAGTGGTTTCGATGTCGAACATGTCCTCTGTTTCTCCATCATTGCATCCCGCTTCTTTTCTTTCCTCAAGGTAGTGGAGCAGATAGCTCTTTGCGTCCTCTGCAGCATCATCTTCGTCGTCGTAGACGATATTGCTTTGCTTCATACAATTGCTCTTGAACCAGACACTCCAGCGGTATCCTAGTACCTCTCTCATGGTATCACCCTCTTTCTGCTTGATGTTAAGGATACACAGTGTTTAAGCTGAGTATTTGCTTTACGCTCTCTATCACATATACTCGTCTTTCTTGATTATTCTTCCGTTCTTATCCTCGTCAAACCAGAATTCCGCACCGCAGGTCCAGCAGTGCAGCCTTTCTTCGACACCGGTACTTCCGTCATTTATATCTATGGCTCTTTTGGATGGTCTGCCATCTCTGTTGATCTTCCGGTACAGTTTGTGGAGTTCTTCCGTATAAATATATAATTCTCCGCCACAATCGCATATGGGCTTCAGACTATTCATATTTCTCATTTTTGGTATCCTCCTCAGAGTTTATAGTGCCTTTCCGAAGCTCCCGCATAGTATCCGTATTGAAGCAGATCATATTGGAGTTATCATCGATCTTGCTGTTCGTGATCCGTTCATAGAGTTCTCTTGACATAGGGAGCCCGCCTGCCTGTCTGATCATTTTTTCAGTGAGTATGTCCGGTCCAGGTCGTCTTTTGCTGAACACGGCGCCTAATATGTGAAATATTTTCATTTTTCTTCCTTGGGCAGATATATTGTTGCTCTCGCAGTATACGTTTCTATCCACCTCGATATCCATATGCTTCCTATTCTCTGCTTACACCGTAGACTACGGTACGGTTGCTCCTGTGTCCTGTGGTGCAGGTGATGAGCACAAGGATGCGGTCATTTTCGGTCAGCGCATATCCTGTTTTCTGGGACAGAGCATCTGTGTATTCTTTATAGACGTTAGACCCTAGTGCATTTTGATCATAGATCGTCATTTCCAGGTCGGACGGAATGGATTCCGCGAAGAATAAGGTGTAACGATTCATTACTCCATCAACGACGATCTCACAGTCGTTATGAGATTCCAGAAAGCCTGGTTTTTTCAGGTAATCATTCAACTGTCGGAACATCAGCCCGGAGGTCATATTGTGGCCAAAAACATAATTGATGGCATCTGAAAAATCTTCATTGTTCTCTGGAGCGAGATAGATCGCTCCGTTGCGGTTCTTTGATCCGTTGGCTGCATGATCCAGATAGTAGCCCTCTTCTTCGGAGTACATGACCGGATAGGAAATGTTTGTGTTTCGGATCCGTATATATCCGGCTGCATCGTCCACAGGGGAGATCACGTTTGTGTATGTCTGTACCTGTGTGGCTGTCTGTGAGGGTTTAGCATCTGTCTGACTTTCCTCTCCCGCCGTGTTTTCACTGACAGGAAAGGAGCTGTCCGGTGCTTCTGTATCTGTCTGCGTCGCTGGAGGCGGGAATGCAGCGGCCTCCTCTTCAAATTCCGCGATCAGCTTTCCTGCAACCTGATCATCATGGATCATGTGCCCTACGTGGGTAAGGCAGATCAAAAGACCCAGGGTGAACACGATCAGTGTGATCGGAGCGGTCAGGAAAGCAACAGCTATCCTTTTTGCGTTAATTTTTTCCGTTTTTTTGTCCGTATGACTGGTTTCTCTCATATACTCCCTTTGTGTGCTATCAAATATAATATGTGATAGCACATATCGTTGTAAGATCATAGTAGCATATAAAAACATGTTTTGCAAGTATCATTTTTCAGAATTTACATTTTTATTAGGCTCAAAAGCGACGGATCCTTCCTCGAAAGAGCAAAAAAGCAAAAATATCATGTTTTTGTTCGGGCAAGCGGGATGTGACAATACCTGCAGAGGACTTCATATTTCTCCCCTGCTTTGATGCAGGAATCATCGAAGATCCACTTCCTGTGACAGTGCGGACATTCGATGATGCAGGTGTTTTTGATGCCCCTGTGCGCCAGCTCAAACACGATCTCCTTGATCTTTAGTTCTCCGGAGGCGAATGCCGGGAAATCCCGCAGGGCAAACCGGATCGCCTGATAGATCGTGTTATACGTAGGCTCCTCGGATTTCGTGGGGAACCGGTCTTCGTAGAGGCCGATTTGATACAACTCCTTCAGAGATTTGTAGGGGTATAGCATAGCCAGTTCCACCAGTTCAGAAAGATAGATGGCACCAATGCTCTGCTGGTCGATCAGATACCAGAAATCTTTTGGTAATTCGGCTTTTGGCTGATAGAGTTTTGAAATATCCATAAAAGTCACACTTTCCCTTCTGCCTGCGTGTTTTCAGAGAATGATGTCTTTTGCTTTTCCCTTGTAAGTTCCTGAAGCAGTTCTTTTGTGGTCACAGTCAGCTCCTGATCAGGTGTTTTCCGGTTCATAAGACATTTGAAGTACAGGAAGGCGCATATGCGAGTTACGGCAAGGGCATCGATTCCTGAAAGGGCGGTAAGGATCTCGTTTCTGTCTGCTGTCGGCTCTAAGCACACCCCGTAATCCATAAATCTGCCTTCCATGATCTTATATAGAGTTTCCGGCTTGTATGCTTTGTAGAAGATACGGTATAGCAGATAGTGGTTTATGACGGGATCGGAGAGGACTGCAGCATCCACGTTCTCTTTTGTGCCTGCCAAAAATATAGCTTGTCCCTTCTGCATTGTTGTAATGGCATCCCTTATCTCTGCGGAGGGACTGCTGCCGTTGCATAAAAGGACCGTGCAGGGGGCGGTAAAGTCCTCTCTGGATGCTCTGTCAGCGTCAAGGATCCTTATATCCTCTTTCTTGAACCCGGAAAGCCGGATCAGAGAAGTCAGGATGCCGCTTCCGGGATTTCCCACAAGTGCAATGACTACCGGCGGAGTTTTACAATCGGAGGCGAGTATTTCCCGGATCGCCGCGAAAGCAGATTTGACAGATTTATGTTCCGGAGCATCATAATCATATACTAGGGATTGTGAGAAGGCATTCTGTGGCTCTGTGGGAGCTTGCGGGGGCATCACGGGGGGTATAGGAACTGTCGGCATGGTGGCCGGAGAGGTCTCTTCCGTCACTGCTGCCTCTGTTACCTCTACTTCTTTTGGAACCGGAGTAAGTATAGGTTTTTCCTTTTCCTCTGCTGCCATGGCGGTGTAGGACGTTTCTTCCTGAGATGAAGTAAGCGGTTGTGTCTTCTCTTTTTCAGGCAAAGGGGCAGCTATATCTGTCTGCTCAGAAGAATCCTGGGGAAGTTTCTGTCCGGCAGCAGGTTTTTTCCTGCCCTTTGCGGAAGATGCTTCCACAGAGAAGCTCTTTTCTTCCGTGAGATTCTCAAAGAAGGTGTGCCGTTCTTCTTCCTCGGCCTCCTTTTGTTTTTTGACGGATCGTAAGCGGTACTCTTCCATGTATCGATCCGTAAAAGTGATACATTTTCCAGTCCTTACATAAGAGGTCTGTACGATATCCTGACAGAATGGACAGGTGTTTGAGATGATCTTGCCGGGGATCAGACCACTTGTAGAGATCTGAAACTTTTTCCCACAGGAGGAGCAGGGAATGGTGATGGAGGATGCCGTCACGAAGATGCGGGATGCTCTTAAGAATCGCTCGGCCAGCTCATCCGTATAAGGGTAGAGGGAATACTTAAGATATTCCATGTACTTATCTGCCGAAGTCTCGCCATGTTCCAGTATCTCAAGGCGCATTTCGTCCATAAGGGGCAGGGCCTTTTCCCGATAGGCTTGTGCGGTTTCGCGGTCCTGATCCTTTCTGATGGATCCTATGGGCGTAGTGATGCCTTCCTGGAGGGAAGCGTAGAACTTCTCCGCAGATTCTCTGGAAAGTACCGTACCGTCAGCAATAGAGGCTGAAACGACCTGCTTGGGTACCACCATCTTGTTTTCTGTCTTTTGGATCAGGACAAAGACGAGCTTGTGGTTACCGGAGCGGTCGGCACGTAAAAACGGGTAGGATCCCTGCAAGCCATCGTTTTGGTAAAGGGTCTGTTCCTTGACGGAAGCTGTGATCGCCTGGGTGGTAAGAATATCGTCTTTTAAATAGGTTGTATCGGACATAAGATGCCTCCTTATATAGAAAAATTAGTTTCTAGGTTACTGAAGTTAAGATAACTTTAGGCTATACTTAACTTCGCAAGTCCTTTTCGCCGCCTTCCCTCTCTTTTTTTGCTGTCTTTTCATGCGCGCGGCTTGGGTGTCCTCTCTCTCTTCTCTCTTTTCTCTCTCTCAGCGGGTGCGTAAGGCACCCGCAAAGGGCATAACTAAGGAAGGGATACGTGGTCTATGTCAAGGAAGCTGCAATAATATCACCGCTTCCTTCTGCTTCAATGCCCCGGCGTTCTGCCACCCGCCAGGGCTATCTACAAAGGAAGAAATTTATGTCAAGAGGCGCGCCAAAAGTAATATGAAAACGCGCCCCATGACACCAGCGTTATCTGCGGACGGCGCTTACCGCCGGCCGCAGATTTGGATGGATAAAAAAGAATGAAATATATGTCATGGGAGGCTTTATGGGGCAGGGCAGCCCCCGCTCTCCCGTGGCACCAAACAGGGATACAAGGGGTATGAAGTTAAGTATAGTATAAAGTTATCTTAACTTCAGTGCCTTCTAGCTTTTTTTCTCCGCGTGCGGGAGACCTGCGGGTATGTCATGGGAGGCTTTATGGGGCAGGACAGCCCCGCTCTCCCGTGGCACCAAACGGGATACAAGGGGGTGCGAAGTTAAGTATAGTATAAAGTTATCTTAACTTCGCGGCGCCCTCGCTTTATTTCTTGCTTAAGGATCACGGAAAATCATCGGTCAGCACAGCCTTCTTTTCCGGAACCTTTACTACCGGCGCTGCATCTTTCGCATTCCCTATCGTTGTTTGCTTCTTCGGTTCTTCCAGATAATTCATGGGGTCTACCAATTTTCCGTTCTCCTTTATCTCAATATGCAGGTGTGGTCCGGTGGATACTCCTCCACTTCCTACCACAGCAATCTGCTGTCCTGCAACTACCTTATCGCCTACCCCTACCATCGGAGCATCCTCCATGTGGAGATATCTCGATTGTGTTACTCCATCGTCATGTTTGATCCTTACGGTATAGGTCGCCCGATAATTTGTCCCGGCCGCTTTGTTCTTCGCTATATAATCGTCATAAGTCACTTCCGTTACTTCGCCATCTGCTACAGCCACGATAGCTTTCCCGAGCGGTGCCGAAATATCGACACCCTGATGGAACGATGAAGCTCCCGTCGTCGGTGCTTCTCTGTTTCCATAGTATGAGGATATCCGGTTGTATTCCGGTACCGGCCATACAAAGCCACTGGATACTGTGATTCCTACTGAACCCAGCAGCTGTGAACGAAAATCTGCGCAGTTGTTGCACCACCCTTTTCCGTTCATAAATTCCTCACTATCTCCCAGTCTGAAAGGGAAGGCACAATCATCCCACCACGGGCAGAATGCGTGTGATATGGACTTTTCTGCTTCTTCATACGCTTCCTGTGAGGGAATCTGACAGTCAAAGTCAGGCCCGAACTGCATTTTGAAGTATGTATCCTGCCCCGCGTTTATATACTTGTCTGTGACAAGATCCATCTGTTCCAGTAGCGCTTTTATGAATTTGTCCGTATCCTCCCTGTAATCTGATCCATTGTATTTTTCCTTAAAATCTATGGATCCCCAGTTCAGGAGGTTCCATGTGCGGTCTGCTTTCCCGCTGGTCATATTCCCTTCTGTTCTTATGATAGCCAGTACTGCTGTGATCGACGCATTGTTTTCTTCTTGCCAGTCGTAAAGTGCTTGAGCCGTTTCATCCTGTCTGAAAAAATAAGGCACTTCTGGATATGCAATTATCCCATAACTTGCTGTCTTTTGACAGAGCTCCTTCACTTGCTCTAGGGAAAGGCCGTCTGAACACGCCATAGGAATTTCAGCTTCTGGCCAGACGTTAAACCACTCATCATACACTGCGGGGACTCTCCGTGGACTCTCCACTACTGCCCCTCCGCTCATATGACTCCCTATGTAAACTGCCCCATAGCCCTTAAAGTTTGCTATGGTACTTTTCTGACTATGTGCGCCTGTTCCTATATATACTCCAATGGAGGGAAATCCTTCGGTGAGTATACTCCTTGCCTGATATGCTGCGTTTACTTCCTCCAATGTGATATGTGTGTCCAATCCGGAAGTAATGGAATTATTATACCGTTCCTGCGCTTCTTCTCCTTTTTCATACAGCCTTTCAATCGTTTTGTATTTCTCGATCTCTTTTTCTGTACCCGGCAGCAGCTCTAACAACTCAAAGAAATGGTCGAAGGTAAAGTCCGGAATCAGTGCTGTTACCATGGTCATGAACCGTTTTGCGTCAACGGTAAGTGTCATGGATATGCATTGTTTTGAACCTTGTTCCTGCTCATCGTCTGACGCTTCATACTGATAAGTGATGAGGGTATAAAAGTTTGATATACTATAAGGTGCTAATTCTGGCACGCGAAGGTCTTCGTAGTCAACCTGATCTTCGTCCTTGCCGAAGGATACATCCGGATATTTCCTGTAGGAATATTTTTTAACATCTTCTTTCTTTAGATCGATCCCGTAACTGTACTCTGGCTCCTCCTCATCGTAATGTACATCGTTGTCCTCTATCAGCTTCTTTGTCCACTCCACGTAGTCTTTTCCACCGCTTACCTTGTAACAGCTGAAGTCATAAGATACCAGTTCGCATAACGATTTAACCTGCGCATCCGTTAGGAAGTAACCATCCATCGATGTTTCAAAGGAATAATCGTGTTCAAAACCGGCACCATTTGCACTCTCCCAGCCGTCTTCATTTGATCCAAATTTCTCATAATTGTTTTCGGCCATCATCTCGCACAGAGCGGTGATCGTCTGCCAGGAGACGTCGAAATTTTCTTCCTCTGTGTACTCGTTGTAGTAGTTCTGTCCCAAAGTACTATAAGATACTGTCTGATAACGCAGCTCCGTTGACCAGTCCTTTGCTTCGATATGCGTAGGTATTGGCGCCATTTCGTCTCTGTCATGGAGCGGTGTTGCCACATCATCCGGTACTTCTTCGTATTCCCTTACAGACACTTCATACCGTATCCTTTCCGGATCCGTGCAATAGATCAGGTTATTGTTGTATTCCTGGACATATTCTAAGATCATGATAAGGTCTTCCTTGGAAAGCATCACCATGTCGTTTCCAATGTCCACCTTCCCTTCCTTCAGTGCATCCAGCATGGCGCCGGCCTGATCATAATAGGGTATGAAATCATCTTCTGTTGAACCCACTCGTCTGTGCTGGAAATCGTCCCACCAGTCAGAGGCCTTTTCTTTGATATAATCACCTGCACCATACAAAAGTAAAAAAGCAGACATGAACAGTAAGAATATCCCTATGATGATGAGCCCTATTTTTTTTAGCTTTTGTGGTACGCCTGTCTTATATGCGGCCCATCTGACTACTGTTCTTGCCCCTGTTTCCGCGGCATCTGCCAGCCCTTGGTATGCGGAATCATCAAGGTTGTCTGCATCGTATGGGTTTTCCGGCAGATTCTGTTCCATAAACATATATCCTTTCATTGCTACCAGTCATTATGGCGATCACCATTCTGCGTCATTGATTCCTGCCCTGTATATGCTTCAGGGGAATAGCACAGTGCCTGGCTTGTCCCCAGGTAGCACGGAGCCGAGAAAACAACTTTCCAGTCTCCCTGCATGGGGTGATCGATATGCCAGATATATTCCGGATAAAAGAAATCATCGAACCCATCCGGAGCATATCCCAATTCCCCTGTTGGATCATACAGGGTGATGCTGTTCAACTTTACTTCTGTCACATAGTTGAAGATAAAAACCCCCATATCCATGTCTTTGTCAACCGTGATCGTAACCTCTTCTACGTCCATGTATTCAATATTGGGGTCTATCGGATACAGATGGTTCAGGTTCTTTTCTGTACTGTATGGGGTACCTTCTTCAAGGAAATCATCATCCATAGGTGCTCCATCCCCTTCATATACAATACTTTGTCCATCGTTAGCTGTCAGATTGTCAATCTGACCGGGGTCACTGCTTTCACCTTGGTCTGTTTCTCCCTCCATCTGATAGACGGACTTAAATATGCTCAATATCTCATCATTCAAGATAGCAGTATCCATCCCTGTGGAGAACCCAGTCAGGATTATATCTTCGTTTTCTTCTAAGAGGATCCTGTAGGAAATGCTGTGTATTGTTTTTTCACTGCCTCTTTTGAACGTGTCAGCCTGTGCAGACATAAGCCTCGCGTTGATGTATCCTCTTTTCTGCTGGAATGTCAGTGTTTCTGCTGTATCGCTCATCCCCAGTGAAGGAAGTATGAGATCCTTTATAAAATCCGTAGTCCCTGTATTTTTGTCGATCTTACCTATCGCAATATGATGGCCGTTTGTTTCCAGGATGCAAAATGAATCCCCTTCAACCAGTACGGTTCCGGGTATCATCATAGTATAGGGTAAGCCAGGTACCTTTAGTACTTTGTCATACCCCTGCCGGACGGTCACTGTTGGCTCTCCTTGATCCGGCACATCGTATAGTTCCAACTCCGGATACACGCTTCCATTCTTCTCTTTGTAATACCTGTAAAAAGTGCTGCCGCCAATCACAGCAGCGCAAAAGAGGAAAAAGGCTGCAATATAGATGATCCTTCTCTTCTTCTTTTTTTCTTCTCCCTCTATCCACTGGCTGTTGTCCTTTAATTTGATGTTCATGCTTCATGTGTCCTTTCGTAGCTGTGTGACATTATCTTCCGTGAGGATCACTCCGGACCGTCCGAAACCTCGACAGTACCTTTGCCGAAATCACTATAGTGAGTGATCTTGATGATGAACAGACCTTGCTGGTCGTCAGTAACTTCTCCTACGTGGAATGTTACTTTGGATCCATCTTCTGAATACTCCGGACTACTGATCTTCTCTCGCATGGCATTGTACAGTGTAAATTCACATCTGCCGGGTACGAAATCTTCCCACAGGTTTTCCATGGTAAAATAGATATACATATCGCCGTAGTTCTTTTCTACAGTCAATGGTACAAATTTTGCATCTTCATCCGTCTCCTCAACGAGACTATCAAAATTATAGTCATAAACACGATGCTGGATAAGCTCGTCAGGATGATTTACAGTAGAAGGTTTTACATACGGGTTTGATGATCCTTCACTCTCTTGGCTTGTCTCCTGTAAGGATTCGTTTGCCGCCTGCTCTACCTGCTCTTTTTCAAGTTGCTCCTTCTTTGCCTCTTCGATCTTCTTGTTTAATTTCTCGTCGTATCTTATCGATCTTGCCATTGCATCCAGAGCATTTTTGCAGACCGTAAATGACTGTGAATCAGCTGTGGTTGTTACTACGGCCACAAGCATGTGGTCATGGTCTTGCTCATTGATCCTCTTTAGATCATATGCTGCATAGTAGCATGTCCTCGCATTTTTGCCATTTGACACCGTGATCATGTCAAAGCTGTATTCTGCCTCAAAGCCATTGATATAACCGTTCTGGGACTTGATCTGTTGTGTGTAGGTATATACAGGGTCATAGTCGATCAAGATCGCGGATGGAAATTCTCTTAAAATAACATCTTCACCTGTATCGTTATTTGAGTCGTTGTACTCAGACAAAAAGATGAATACCGAGTCGGACGCCTGGATGATCCATCCCTGCCCTACATTCGCCTGAGATCCTTTCATTGTGTCGATATAATAGGGAAGGGTGTTGAAAGCAAATGTCACCGGCAAGGCATCGTTTTTCGTGTAGCTGTTGTTCTGCTGTACAAAAAGGGAATCGCTCAGTCCTCCTTCTGGATATGCAAGAATATTCTGTTGCGCGCGTGCATACTCTGTAGTCAGTACGTACAATATAAGAAGTACAATAGACAGCGGTAACAGTATTCCTATCGCTATTTTCTCTGATTTTTTCATGATTATCTCCTTCATGGTTCAATGATGTTTTTAAGCGTATGTGCCGGTCAACCACCAAAATGCGCGCTGACGCTTACATGTCTGACTTGCGAAAAGTGTGTAGTCTTAACCGTATACGTACCGTCAGTGGATGTCGTGTTAAATGTGTATGTCCCACTTCCGTCGGATACTCCAGTCAATGTATCGCCGTCTGGTGTTTCCATTGTGACGACTGTATCCGGACAATAGCTTCCGGTTGTCACTGTAACACTCATGCCGACTCCCGCCAACGGACAAGCAAAAGATTTAATACTTACATCATTTGGATCCTCTGCCGACGCGGAGGACGCAGCTTCTGATGGTTCCGGTGTAGGATCTGGTTTTGGAGCTTCGGAGGACTCCGGTACCGGCTCCGGCTTGGGTGCTTCGGAGGACTCCGGTACCGGCTCCGGCTTGGGTGCTTCGGAGGACTCCGGTACCGGCTCCGGCTTGGGCGCTTCAGAGGACTCCGGTACGCTTTCGGATCCTTTAGGTTTTGTAGACTGCGTATCTGCAGGTTTCGTCTGCGTTTCAGAAGATTCGACTGTAGACTCCTGCTCTGATGCCGCACTTGAACTGCTTACAGCATCATTTACTTCCTCGTTCTCCGGTCTTTTTGCCGGCTCTGCAACTTTAATCTCTACTCCCTCTGCAACCAGAGTGGCCGGGTTGATCTCTGCGGGCTCTTTGTTCTGCTCTTTTGTATCAGCTGTTTCAAATTCTGGATTTTCTCTTATCGTAGAGGCTATGGACATAGCACTTTCCATAGCAAAGGTCCTTTTTTCTTTGCCTTTTCCGTCAATCATAACAGCCACCACAACACCATTCTCGTCCTCGCTCTTTAAGTCAAGTACAGCTGCCAGATACTCTTTGGAACCGTCAGCTCCTGCTGCTTGTATGCTGCAAAAACAATAGTTCGTTCCAAATCCTTGCAGATAGCCTGTTGCCTGCGCTTTTGGCGTGATAAAAGATCCGCTACGGTTATATCCTTTCACGAAAAACATGGGAAGTTCGTCAAGTGTTAGGTTCAATCCTGTTCCCTCTTTGGTTGCATATTCTCCTACGTACAGATAGGTACCGTCCGAGATCACACCCGCAATGCCATGCGGAGTCTGTGAATATGCAGATTGTAGTACATCTATCATATAGGGCATGGATGAGAACGTATAAGTCAAAGGAAGAGGTACCATGTCTACATACGACTCACTCTTTTCTATCGCAAGCTGCGCAATGGGGTTATATTCCTCCTCTGTAACCCTGCTGCCTGTACCGCGCAAGCCCAGATATATAAGAGCTGCAAGGGATACAAGGATCAATATGATCCATAAATACGGGGAACGTTTATTCTTTAACACTCTCTGTCACCTCAATTATATTAGTTTGATTTAATAAACGGCGGCGTTGTCTTCACATACACCAATTCACCATCATCCATCTTTTCCAAACGCAAAAAACTGTTTTGGATCTTGGATATCATTCGTACTGCTCCCTCGCTTGTAAAATAGATGGAATCCAGATACTTAGCAAGGGGAGTGATCTGCTGGATCACTTTACGCATTTTTTCAAGATCCATAGAGCTTTCGCATACCACCACACAATATGGCTTCCTTTGTGCATTGGCGTAAATATAAAGAAAGTTACGAATGCAGTCCAGTTTATGTTTGATCCAGCGTTCAAAATCACTCTCTGTTTGATAAGTTGGTACATGGTTTAGGAACGCCGGATAGAACAATACCTGATACTTTTCTCCGCTGTTTCCGTCTAAAAACAATGTAGGAGGAAGCATCTGGACCCCTATCTCCTGTGTTTTGAACGCGTCTTCCTTGATACTCTTTAACTTACAACCGGAGTTCACGGCAACTTCTGACGCTACGTAACCGGCTGCTGCATCCGCAATCGCTTCGTTGAAGGGTACTGTGTATGACCACGGACGGATCACAGTCTGTTTCCCAAGACGTTTGTTCATGAACGTCTGTGAGTCACGTTCTATCCCATATAACGCTACCTTTGCAAAACTCCCATCCGGCTGAGGTACATCATAGTAATGAGCGAAGATGATCCCATTCTTTAAGAGTACCTTGATCCTTGACTCGATCATATTTTCTGTATTTCCGGAGCTATAAACCAAATTTTTTGCAATAGAAAGTGTTTTGTAGTTATTGGAATATGCCCGAAGCATATTTTCAATAGCTTCTCTGGAGGAATTACCCATTAAAGTTATCATATAAAGTATGAAACAATCGGAAACTGTACCATATTCCCCGAGCGAGTATCGTTTTGCTTTGATACTCTCTTGAAAATAGTTGTACTTGGACTCATAGCTTTCTTCGGATTCGGCTAAATACAGATATCGTCTCTCCAGGGTATCGGAGCTTTTCATGATCAGCTCTACATCCTTACTCATTTTGCTCTCCTTCTTCTTTCTGCTGTTTTCTCTGTTTCTTTTTCTCTGCGATGAGGTTTGTTATGTCTGCTTTTGTAAGATACGCAAGATCCTCTTTACCCTCGCCTTCTTTCCGGATGTATTTGAAGGGGGTAGCGACAAGGTTCTTATTGTCTGCTTTGAATCTCTTGATGGTACACAAATAACTTCTTCCTACTTCTATCGCAAATTTTGTGGTATAGTTCCCAAGTATCTCCACATCGATTCCCTGACATTTTCCCCACCAGAATTTCTTGTCGATCGGTTTTTCCAGACATTCCACCATGACGACTGATTTTTCCTGTATTACTTCTTCAGGTATCTCTCTCCATGCGTCATTTCCATAATTTTCCCCGCTTAACCTAAAATAGGTTCTTCCATCGACTCGTGTCGTTCCGATCAAGTCAAACTGTCTCGGCATATCATCGTCTTCAATCCCATCCGGCAATGACCTGGTATATGATTTTGCCCATTTGGATACATGCACATATCCGTATATATTCTGGTTGAACAAACGCACTCTTGCATTCTGTCTGTCGCTATCCACATATTCGATCGTGCCATATACGGGGAACGCCGCGGGCTGTTCTCCTTTTCTCAAAAGCTCTCCACGTCTATGTACTTCTGCGTAAAGTTCACGCTCTACACCTCTTACAATATTCTCTGTCGACCGTCCCGATTTCAGATAAACCGTTTTACTTTCCTTATCAACCTTGTCTATCTGAACTTCCAGTGTTTTGATACCGACATAGTTACCTCTTAACCGGGAATTATAAAAGCGGTCAGTAGCCTGTAACTTCTCCATCGGAAGAACAACCTTAATCTTATTTTCATCAATGAGGTACAGATTACCTTCTGTATCAGACAGCGGGAATGTGATCTCGAACTTCTCATCCCTCTTTTTTCTCTCCTCATAGACGGTGAACGGATCCGCTGCATTTTTAAGTATGCGCTCCGCTTTTTCTGCAAGCTGCTTGTTTAGATCCTTGATTGTCTGTGCCATGTTGAATTTCCTCCCTTTTATGAATTAAAATTTTTAAGTTACATGAACCAGCTGGCCAGGATCGCCAGTCCAAAAATACTAATGAATGTTATAACGGGTATCCCTATGATAAATACCATCCAGGCTATCTTGTATATCTTGATCGCTGAGGTATCTTTTGTGATGATAACAAGAATGATTCCTATCAACGCCGAAGCGATCATGATCCAAATTCCAACCTGTTTTGATTTATCTGATAGATATTTCGTTCCGGTAGCCGCCATTCTGTCCATATTTTCTTCAAGATGCTCAATTCCTTCCCCTGCTTCTATCGGCGCCTGTGCTGATATGTCCTTGAGGGTGCTTAGTGATTGCTCTTGATACTGTTTCGCATGTTCGTATGTATCTTCCGAGCATCCGCTCATCGCAAAGGCCATTATAAGCATGACTGATATTACAATGAAACTTTTGTATAGTTTCCTCATGATGTTCCTCCTTTCCTGTAATAATCATTACAAGTGATCCAACCGCAGTGCCCTGATGTAATCCACTTACAGGGGATAGTACGTGTCAATGTTATATCTTCATTGTAAGTTTCAAGCGTTCTCTCTAAAACCACGTTACTCTCTGTAACCTGCCTGACATAATAAGCTATCGGCGTTCCTCCGATGTCTGTTTCGTACCGGTCATAGAGCGCTGCTCCCGGAAGATCCGAGAACGTATATGTGTCAAAGAGTAAGATCCTATCGCCTGCCTTTGGTAAAGGATTTAGAGCTGTCCTGCTGTCCTGCATGAGCGGTAGCGTATCTTCAGTTGTCGGTCTGCCTGCCGCCCTTTTTTGAGCGAAATAGCGGTGGAAACCGTTCAGATATTCTTCACTTTTTTTCAGAACGTATCCCATTGTCCTCCATCTCCTCTAAAAAGACCTGATCCTTGGTGATCCATTGTATAAAATACAAAGGGGGCATACTGATCAGAAGAAAAATTCTGAATCATCACCGTCCGCTTCATCTGCATCAATGTTTGTCTCTGTTGCTTTGACCTTCGTGCTTTGTGGCTGGCTATTATGTTCTATGCCTGTCAGATCGAGCTCGTTTTCTTCTTCGATATCTGATATGGATCCGTCTTCAGTAAGATCACTCGGATAACTTTCTCCCTCCATATCCTGCTGATTCCAGGAATCATCCCATTCAGAATACTCTCCCAGTCCTTCTATAAGTTCACTTTCTGTTACCGGATGCTGATGTTGCGCATACTCGGAATCTGTATTTTCATTCTGTAGGGGCTCTTCCTTTTTCTTTCCCTTCAGTCCGAATAAACCGAGCAGTCCGGTTTTTTTCTGTGGTTCTTCCGGTTTTGGCTCGAAATACGTCGTATCCATGCCTCTTTCGGCCAGTTCTTCTTTTGCTCCTTCGATAAAAGGGACATCATCGTTCATGCTCTTATACTGCTTAGGTCTCTTGTAAGCTACTTTTATGCCGCATTCCTTTAACTGTGCAATCAGCTGTCCGTATTCGGCATATTGGGATAATTCTTCTATAAGGTTATCCGGCAGCTTCTTGATAAAATCACCCATCTGATAGGGATTGATGGTACCAGCGATCACAAGGAGGCGTCCCATGATGGATTTCCCATATTCAGGATCCATGAGTTTCACCACAAGCCCGTTATACATCTCGTTTGTCAGGCTTCTTATGGAAATATTCTTGGTATCGATCCTGTAATATTCCCTTGCTGCCTTCCTGCTTCGTTGCTTGATCAAAAGCTCTGCTACTTCTTCAGCTGGTACGCCGCTTCCCGGCTCAAAGATGGCGGATGTGATCCCTGCAGCATAAATCGTGGTCAGATATTCTAACTGTTTTGCCCTTGCCGCCGTCAGAACGATCACAAGGTTTAAGTTTCGCTCGTCCATCAGATCCGCTAATTCGTTCTGTGTCCAGGAACTCTGCCCTATCGTTTCCATGAGTGCGACATAGTTGCAATCACGATTCTGCTCCAAAAATGCCTGTACTTCTTTTTTGGAGTTCCGGGAGAAGAGTGTGGGTTCATATCCCAATGCTTTCATCTGGTTGATCATTTTCTTCTCTGTCTCCCGGTCGTCCTTATCGTTCTTTAGTTTGAAACCCAGTAAAACTTTGATCGCCTGTGTTTCCATTTGTTATTTGCCACTCCTTACTGATCATTTTGATTTTTCTTGAAGGCTATCGCTCGCCGCGCAACCTCTTCCTTTGTCAGTTTTTCACCATCATTTCCTTTTTCTGTGTGGGATTGTGCTTTTTTCACGTTATAGGCTTCGTTGGCCACTTCTTCCATGTTTGGACTGCCTTCTATCTCTATCCTCTTCTTGCTTTCCTCAGTACCTTCATTACTGGTTCTTTTATTATCCTTGTTTTTAGGATCATTTGTTGCAGGCGCCGGTTTGGATCTCTTTTTATACCGCTCGTACTTATCTTTAACTACGTCAACTGCTCTTTCGCCAGCAGCTTTTACATCATCTGATATTTCCTCACGGTTGTCATGGATCGCCTTTATAGATCTACTAACACTCCGCGCGGCACCACTCGCCGCCATTCCACCAAGCATGGCTCCTGTCATAGATGATTGCTGTCCTCCATATGCCGCTACTACTGCACCTACTACTGCGCCACCAGCGGCGATACCTGTGCCTACAGTTGTCTTGGCTATGTTCCCAACGGCGCGTTGGATATTTGCCTTGCGGATATTGTTGCGCTGGATCTCGGCCACTTCTGCTGCCGTTTCCGGTGAAAGACCACGCATATCCTTAATGGACATATTTGCTCTGTTTTTTGCATCTTCCAGTGCTTTCAGATTGTTGTTATTGCGTGTTTCCATTGCAAGGCGCATGTCCTTTGCGGAACTGTAACTTGATCCATCCCGCCCATGATCTCTGGATACTTGTGCAAACTGTCGTTCTGCGGCTTTTCTCTGCTCCAGTACTGCCTCTTTTTTGGAAATAGACGCCTGCATTCTGTCAGTTTTTACTCTGTTTGCCTGTTCCATCGTGCCAAGCTCTGTGCGCTCTTTCTCTATCTGATGGAAATTGCTTTGTCTCTTTGACTGAAGATCCCTTAACTCGGCCTGCTTGTTTGCCCTGTCTTCTGCTGAGATGTTCCTATCCTTCAGATCTTCCCTGGTCTCAGCAATCCTTCTGTCGTATTCACCGTTTGCTCGCTCCAGTGTCTTGATATTTTCCCTCTTAGCTGCGATACCCGGATCAGACTGCATCTTTTCGAGGGACTTCCTATCGTTCTGTATATCTGCAGTAAGGTCATCCATCTCTTTGAGGTTTTTATACCGCTTTTTATCAAACTCGCTCATCGGAGGTAGGTCATCCTCGGCAGGTTTAGTAGCTGCACTGCTGCCGTCGCCGCCCTGTGCAGTGTTCGCAGCGGCTTTCTTTGCCTCTTCGTTCTGGTAAGTTGCTGCCTTATCGGTTTTTTCTGTCGTTTCATTCTGGGATCCTGTTGCCGCATCGGGTTTTAACTGTCCCGTCTGTGTTGCATCATTGTTTCCAGTTGTTTCTGCTTCGGATGTCGCTGTCTTATCCTTGATCTCGGTTGCATCCGGCATTCCTTCTGTATTCTCTTTCGTATCCGTATCCGCTGTATCTGTTTCTATATTCTCCATTGCTGCGGCATTGCCCGCTTTTACCTCGGAATCAGCTCCTGCCTGTCCAGTTTCCTCCGTATCATCAGATGTGGCATTCGCCATACCCTCTGCTTGATCCGTACCCTCTGCTTGATCCATGCCTTCTGCCTGATCCGTACTCTCTGCCGATCCTGTAATTTCTTCCATCGGCTTCATCTCTCCAGAAGGTGGTATCTCGCCGCCCTCTGGTGCTTCGCCGGTTTCTGTCGGTACTACTTCTGCTGCAGCTTCTCCGGATTGAGGTGCATCCCAATCTTCTTCCGGTGCACCTTCTGTTCCATTGGTAGGTTTTATGCCTGCCTGCTCTTCCAGTTCTTTCTCCGTCAGTTGACCATTATCTGTCTGCTGTGATGCAAGTTCATCATCCAGGTTATCAATACCCTTCGTGATCTCGCCGGCCTGCTTATTCATTTCCTCTGCGGTATTTTTCTGATTTTGAACCTCTTCTTTCCATGCGCTATATCCTTCTTCACCATGAGCGGCGCCGGCGGATCTACCGGCAGGTGCCATGGCACGTCCCATGCTGCGTACTGCTGCCATTCCCATCATGGCCAGACCTCCCATTCCACGTCCGGCTGGAGTTCCGGTCATATTTCCAAGTAATTTCATGATAAGGCTGGAACATGCATTAGCGGACCATATCATAAACATGATGATGATCCCTCCGCCAAAGCTTACTACTTTGCCGCCTGCAGTCATTACGTCGAGTGCCTTGTACGGCAGAAGGAGACACACGACATCGATCACAGGCATCATGAGGTTAGAGAAGAAAACACCCGTCCAATCGGTGAGGAATTTCTTTTTCTCTGTCCCTAAAAGATTGAAGACGCAGAAAAAACCAAAAAGGAGTGTTTCCTGTATTGCTACGGATATGTATTTACCGATATAAAAAAACGTTGCAAATACTGTAGCGCAATAGACTACTGCCCTCGCAAGGCTCGGACTATTTTCATACACAGTATGCATGGTATCCAAGATCGAGGCTTTGTCGCTACCCATCATTTTTGTAGCGATCAGATATAGGAACTGGTCGCGTAAAAAGATAAAGATATCGACAAGCTGCGGCATAAAATAGATCAGGCCGAAAGAGATGATGATCCCGTATACTCCCTGCTTAAAGTCCTCTTTCGCCTTTGGGCTTGTACTGAACAGATTTTTTGCAAGCAGGTATAAAAACATGATAAAAAGCCCACTGTATGTAATTCCTCTAAAGATCGTGTAAACCGTAGCTCCCACGATCCCGTATATATTACCGTCAGAAAGGTCAAAGGAAGTATAGGAAACGCCGGTAGGCTGTGCCAACTTGCCAAATACCACACCGTCGATCGTCAGGTTAAGGTTTGCTGTCTGAAGGTCTTCCTGCGCATCCCTGGCAAGCCAGTGGAGGAGATTTCCAAGCTGTTTAGACAGAAATCCTTCTTTTTCTTTAGATGTAGCAGAAGCGTTGTCAACTTTGTCGGACAAGGATGCGTTTTCATAAAACTCTTTATAGGCATCTGTGTCCTGCACCCAGCTTGTATAAGCATATGCTTTCTGCGGCACCATGCTGAAAGCCATGAAAACGCACACAAAGAAAATCATGGCCTTAACCGCAACAGTATGTAATTGGAATCCTTTATGACTTCGTTTTCTTCTCATAAACCTTTACGCAACTCCATTTTTTTGTTTCAGCATTCGCTCGTACTCAGCTGCATTTGTGTCAGCAAGGAGTCCTTCTGTCTCCTTGAGATAATCAACCTTACAGAAGCATACTTTCTTATTGTCCACAATACACATCTCGCCTCTGTGTCTCTTTTTCTCGTCCTCCGTATCACGTCCGGAGCCGCCGAGTGTTCCCACGATCATGTCAGACTGTGCGCTTGTGATACCAAGCGTTTTGATGAGGTAATCCCTGCTCTGGAATCCCTGCTTGAAAACAAACTTACACTCCATCAGGTCAAGGAGGTCTTTTGTCTCCTTGTAGTTGTCATACTCCGTCAACGTCTGGGTGGCAAGTATCACTCCTACGTTACGTTTTCTTGCTTCACGCACCGTCGTGTCGATCGTATTTCGTGCGTATGGATCCTTGAACCACTTATGTACCTCGTCCAATATCAAGATAAGCTTGTCGTTAGAATCGAGCTTTTCAGAGTTCTTTTTCACAAAATACTCTGTGATCCATGCCATTGCAATCTGACCGGCCAGCCTCATTTCTACTTCCGACAAAAGGCTGATGTCGAAATTCACGAACGGACAGTCACGGCTGATAGAAATTGTTGATTGACCATCATAATATGCTTTTGTTCCTCTTATCACCGTAACTTTTTCCTTTTCATCGGCTGTCATGGTGTCATAAGCGGCTCTGGAATAAAACTGCATGGTTTCCTTGTTGTAGATGATCTCCTTTACTCTGTCCTGCAAAGAAAAGGTGACAAGCGTGTATGCTCTTGTTAGCTCTTCTTCCGTGTTGTTGTTTTGATTTATCAGAAGCCTTCTGAAGCAATCTCCCAGGGTAGGCATCTTTTTTCGCTGCTGATTTGTCGTGATGCCGCCCTTTGTTTCCACACGGTTTTCATATAGAGACTCTACTTTTCCTTCTTCTATGCCAAATTCGTTGTATGTCTGTGTCACCGCATCTGTCAGGATCCTCTTAACATATGTCTGGTCATTAACAGAATCAAACTTCTTCTCGGCAGAGTTGAGGATCATGCTGCATAAGATATCAACAAGGGTGGTCGTCTTTCCGGCAAGGTCTACTGTTCTTACTTCCCTATAATTGGTCTCTGTGATCTTTTCGGAACGGATCGTCTCGGAAATATCGAACAGATTCAGACATTCCTCTGCATCGTTCCTCAACTGGAAGTTGATGCCGCCTACCGCACGTGCCAGTGCTGCGTACTCACCTTCGCTTGTACCTTTCTTCTCTTGTGAATCAAGAGCTACAAAGTGGGTACCGAACAGACACTCTCTGCTGGTCATGCACTTTATTACTGTCGATTTTCCGGATCCGGAACCACCCGCAATCGCAAGGGTATATGCGTCATGGCTTTGGTCAAACAGGTTGAATACCACCGGCATACCCGTTATCATGTCGCGTCCTAGCGGTACTCCCGATTTATGCGAGAAGTTGGACTGCAGGTAATTGATCAATGTAGATACACTGAACTTATCCATTGTCAGATAACATACCGGGGAATCCGTCAGCGTGGAGCTGGATACTCTATTTTCTTTGTTGAAAGGTCCGTTCAAGGCATATGCCTCGCCCTGCATACCGTAACAGGCAGATACAAGGATACCTTTTGCCAGCGCTTCTGTGTAAAAGCTGTCGGAGAGTTTATTTAATTCCTGTAAGCTGTCTGCGTAGATAGAAAACAAAAAACCTACCTGGAACAGCTTGTTATCACCGTTTTCTATCTCCTGCGCCCAGCTGTTAGCTTCGCTCTCCTGGGTATACAGCTTTCTTCTACGGTTTGGATCTTTAGACGCGTTCCTCTCACTCGTTAAGATCGTGATGTGTTTATCTAATTTCCTGCTCATTTCTTCCTCGCTGATCGGCATTAAAAATACGGAGGAGGTGCAGTGGTTAAAGTCGAACAGTTTTGTAAAAGTCTTTGCAAATGTGGCCCTTTTTGGCTTGCCTGTCACTGTGAATGTTCTGATATACACTTCCCTTCCGCCGTCCATGAGCGTCATATAACTTAGTGGGTTCGTGTTCACGCCGTCAGCGGAAAGTATCGTGCGGATCAATTTCCCGTGCATACTGCGATACAATTTCCTCACGTTCACATTCTTTAAATTGTCTTTTGATATCTTCTGCCGCCTGGAGAGTGCCTCCTTAGCCTTACGGAATATCACCTTGATGATCAGTACAGCAATAGTGAAGAGTATCGCCATGAAGCCTATCATCAAAAGATCTCTATACGGCACTAAAGTCTGTGCTACTTGATTTATGTATTGCATTCCTTACATCCCTCCTGCACTGGCAATCACCTGTCTGCCAAAATCTGCTGCCAGGTCTATCATCTTTTTTGTTTCTGCTTCTCTTTTCTCCTGCGCTTCTTCTATTGCGCTCTTTCTGGCTGCTTCTTCCATCTCCAGCATTGCAAGGTAGGATTCCTCTCCCATCTTCTCTATCTCCAACTCAAACAGCGAATCAGATGTCACAAAAAGGCTCTCTAGCTCTATGTCAAGTCTGTCCTCTGTGTTCACCAAGTCAGCTGTGACAGGGTGAAGATGTCTTCTCACAAGGGAGCATAGCTTCTCAGCTGTAAGTGGCCGGCAGGAACATCCGCAGTTGGAGAGCGCATCCATGTAGATATCCATTTTGGTTCTTAGATTTATCATTGCCTTGATCTTGATCTCTTCCGGCGTCAGTTCCTCGGAAAATTCGTCCGGGTTATAGTGATAAGAGAAAAGCACTTGATTCTGTTTTTCCTTGTTAGAGCTTCTCTCTTGCAAAAGCTTCTCGTAGCGTATGATCTGATCTGCCTCTTTTAACTTCCACTCCAGGGATGTCATCCTCCGTTCCAGCCCTTCCAGATTTTTCAAGACTACTTCCAAAACCTCCGGATTGCTTTTGTTTGCCTCGGCTCTTAACACCATATCCTGATACGCTTCCCTTACATCTACCAGTTCGTTAGCCACCTTTGTTCTCGCTTCCTTGAACTGGTCAATGTTGTACTGGATGTCTACTGCTTCCACAGTCTGTCTGAGGGTGATCGGCATCTCAATGATGTTAGCAAAGGCGATTGCACCTATCATTGTTCTCTGCTGCTCTCCTGCGGATGCGTGGTGGAAGTTGTATCCGACGACATCTATTCCAGTTACAAATGTTGTGTCGTCGATCACAAACATTCCGGCTCCGCCCATAGCAACCTCTCCATCGTCCGACACAATATCATCGAACTTTAGGTAGTCCATGGTAGACTGTCTGTTAAAGGTGTTGTAATTGATCTTTTCCTCTGCTGCCAGTATCTTCCTTTTCTTTACGAAGTAGTAAAGAAGCGCTGCAAAGATGGCAACTATCAGGACCGTTGCAAAGATCAATATGTTCATGTAATAATTTGCTTGTTCCAGTATCTTCACTGTTTGTTCTCCTTTATCTCTTCTTCGTACATCGTTGTGTAAATATGCTTGTTAAACAGCTTTCTGATAAGGATCCGGTACGCTATCCTGTATAACGGTAATCCCCCACCAAATATGTGCTTGTTTGCCGGCATGGGAAGCAGTGTGATGATCGCCATTACTATCGTGATAAATACATCTAAGGTGATCCCGATAACGATCAAGTGGATCTTGTTAAAGATAACTGCTATGTTCCAGTCGATGATAAGGACTACAATGGCAATCACAAGCTGCTTTTTTGTAAAAAACTTAAACCACTTATCTTCATCCTTTAATTCTCCGGGTGTCTTGTACTGTCCCAGTTGTGACATTCTTTCTCACCGTCCTTTTTGTTTTGCTTATGATCCGCGAAACATATACTTTCTTCAAAATACTTACTCGAATCACCAGGTTCAATGTCTAACCTTATTTTGATCAATTCCCGTTTTGAACGGTCAATTTCTCTTTCAGTCCATAGAAATATGCAAACTCCTGCGATTTGAAGAATAAGCATGAGCTTTTCTTCATTCACTGTTAATGGAATATGTATGTAGAAATTTACAACTGTGAAGAATCCGAGGAGTAAATTCATTCCTATCGCCCACCATTTTATGATTTTGAGGTTCTTAATTTGGCAATTGTACATTTCGATCACGGTCTCCATTATATTTATATTTCTAAATATATTTATATTTTTATACATCTGCTTCTCCTTCCTGTGCAGGAAACATGGATATCTGGCCAGGAACCTGCTTGTTCTTCTTGGTAAGCCTTGTATCTGTCTCCATGTATGCCTGGAAAGCATCCTTACTGGATTTTGTTTTAATCGTAAATTCTATCCCTACCGTTTTATGGTTTTTCCCTTCTTGCAATGCGTTATAGGATACTTCTAAGTTGGTATATTGATTGATTTCTTTTACCGCGATGTCTATTACTTTTCTTTTTAATGCATCATATGTCTTATAGTTGGGAGCACATAGCAATTCTTTTAACTCCTCGATTCCAAACCTTTTGTAATGCTGATACTCATAGCTCTTAAATAATTCATACAATCTTATGGAATATTTGCTTTTCAGTGAGAGGATGTTCCACAACTCATAGGATGTGAAATTGTTTTTAAGGTTTAGCAGATATTCCTGCAATCTTGAATTGAGCATAACTGTGATGCTTCCTTCGCCCTCGTTATATTCACTCTCTGAAAAGACCCTAAACCTTATCACGTTATCACCGATCTTGATCCATTTGGCTTTTTCGTCAAAGCTTTCTATCATGGTCTTAAGATCCCGGTATATGTTTTTTTCCGGGATCCCTGCGATCTTTGCAAAATCTTTGGCGTTTATCGTATATCTTTCAAATACATTATCTGTTGGTTTGATCTGGCTGATCGTCACCGCGAACAGCTTTTGCTGGGATGCAGAAAGATCATAGTTTGCTTTCTGAATGAAGTCATTATCCTTAACAACCAGGTATTCCATCCGATTCTTATCTTTTAATTGTTCTTCTATCTCTCTTCTATCCATATCTCATCCCCAACCGTCTTTTTGGTAGTAGCGAAGCCTTGTTGCCTTTGACCGTCTTTTTGGTAGCAGCGAAGCCTTGTTGCCTTTGACCGTCTTTTTGGTAGCAGCGATGCCTGCTGGTCTTGACCGTCTTTTTGTAGTCAGCGTAACACATTGCTTTTGACCGTCTTTTTGGTGGTAGCGAAGCCTACTGGTCTTGTGACCGTCTTTTTGGTAGTAGCGAAGCCTACTGGTCTTGTGACCGTCTTTTTGGTAGTAGCGAAGCCTACTGGTCTTGTGACCGTCTTTTTGGTAGTAGCGAAGCCTACTGGTCTTGACCGTCTTTTTAGTAGCAGCGAAGCCTACTGGTCTTGACCGTCTTTTTAGTAGCAGCGAAACCCATTGCTTTTGACCGTCTTTTTGTAGTCAGCGAAACCCATTGCTTTTGACCGTCTTTTTGTAGTCAGCGAAACCCATTGCTTTTGACCGTCTTTTTAGTAGTAGCGAACCGTCTTTTTGGTAGTAGCGAACCGTCTTTTTAGTAGCAGCGAACCGTCTTTTTGGTAGTAGCGAACCGTCTTTTTGGTAGTAGCGAAACAAATTCGCCCTTTATTTATAAGGCTTTGCGGGGTGCCTAAATAATAAATATTAAATATCTAAATACCTAAATATCTTCTATGTATATAACATCCCGAAAGTTATCCACATACCTGTTTCTTAATTTGACCTTCTTTTTGTCACAGCCAACCGTATGGCATAGGTATTTTGTAAGTATCTTCTGGCGGTGCAGGATATCGTTTCGTATATATTTCCGTAACATCCGGATATTCAGCAGCCAGCCACTCTTTCGCATCAGGGTTGTCACATCCATCCACGAAGTCAAAAGTGAAGCCTTCATCGGTAAGCTCATCAAGCCAGCTGGGAACTTCCTCTTTACTTCCACCGTTGAGCGCTATGTCCAGACATTTTGCTTCCAGTTCTTTTAATCGCTCCTCTGGAGCATTGGTCTCAATCACAAAAAATTCATCAATACAGCATGTTCCATCATAAAGAGCTATGAGTCTGGTTTCCATTTTCTGCCTCCTTTTTCCGGATAGATCTGACGTATTCTACTAATTCTTCCCCTGAGAGTTGCGTGGAGCAGGTCATGTTGAAAGAAACCAAATCGTTGTGATTGTCTTTGAAAACAACGCAGTCTGTTTCTTTTCTTTTTGGCCACTCCGTATAGTCAGTGTTCCAAGTACTCATTTTTTCCTCCCCTATAACCCGATGCCGTTGTCTGACGTTAATAGACTCTTAGACTGTATCCTTAACCTGCGACACAGACCGTCTTCATCTGGTTTATCCCGTAAATGGCCGCAGTGAAGAGGGTTATGCTTGCAGATATAGCATTGTAGGAACTGTTTTAAGTTTTCGGGAAGATCTGCACTGGCTAGTTGCTCTCTCACTGCTCTCAGATTACGGTTCTTAACGATCATAAAAGCACCTTCTTCCTATCTTCCACAGGTCAGTTTAATTTCTTTTTTTGCTTATCGTTTTGCCGCAGACCGGGCATTCCGTGCTATATACCTCCCCAAAAGGAACCATGGAGTTTTCCAAGGGAAACCGGAAATTGCACTTTGGACACCATGCGATCTCTTTATCAGCAGATATTTTGGTCATTTTCACGCAGGAAGCAATGGCTTCCGTTATCGATACGGGACTACAGTTAATTGAGGAATCATATAGGTCTTTTTTTATTTTCCAGAACGATGCATCCGGCAGCTCTTTTTGGAGCGTATCAAATACGATCAATTTTTCATTCTCCGCCGGTATGTGCTTATTCAGTACAGAGAGTATATCTGATGGTATTTCTATATCCAAGAATTCCACCATGTAGCCGAGTGGTGTATCAGAGAGGTCTACTCTCGTCTTTTCTCCATCCCGTGTGGCGGACATGGAGATAGATGTCTCCCACATGGACTGGATATCATTTATGGGAACGCGCTTGGCGTAGTATTCTTTATCTTCTATCTTTTCTATATCAAACCCCTGTTGCCAGGTATTCGATAGTAGAAGTATCATTTCGTTATTCTGTTCCTGTCGGATCTCATACCGGCAGTCGTTATATTTTGCTATCTGCATAAGTTTCTCCAATTTTCCTAAAATCCAAATATGGAATCAAAAAATGTTTTTAAGATGTTAAAAATGGTTACGGAGGATCCGGCCAACCAGATGATAGTAAGTATTCTTGTAACTCTTTCTTTGTGCTCCCCAAAGAGCCTGTCATTATTTCTGATAAAAAGTAACAGGATAAGGGAGCCTAAAGCCATGATGATGCCCCCATAGAGGATGACCGCTTTCAACAGCACCACTATGTCTGCCAGGCTGAATTTTGTTGTCTCTGTCACACCCAGTTCTGTTGTTACATCATTATCAGTTCCTAGAATCGCAAAAGGATTCGTCAATAGTATCACTGGTTCTCTTGCCGTCCTTTCTCTCTTATTGTGGAGGGCCGATATAGCCCTCCATCCATCCCTAAACTCCCGTCTGGGCCAGTAATAGGGATTTCTTCTTCTGCCAGTCCACATGGGGCATACAAAGCAGTTTTGTCTGATGCATTCCGTATGTATCCCGCACCGTGCATTCAGCTACTACACATGCCTCTCCGTGCAGCGTGACCGGTGTTTCCGAATGGATTGTCAAAATAAAATCATCCAAGATATCATCCCCTTTGTAATGTCATACCCCGAACAAATTAGTGCCGAGTTTCTGGATCAGGACTGCTATCGTTACAGCGCCGAAAATGAGAATCCCGCCGATAATGATATAGCCAATCTTTGATTTTGCTTCCTCGCGGTTATGGGATCCTGAGAAAATAAGCGCGATACCTGCCACGATCAGACCGATCACGATAGCATAGGTTCCGACCTTGTAGACCAGGTTATAACCACCGCCGCCGATATCGTCTACTTTCTCACCAAGTTTGCCGAGAGAGCTTTCGTCAAGGGATTTGCCGCTCTTGATGATGTCCTCTACTCCAACCTGTCCCACGCCGAGATCAGTGCTGGAACCGTCTTGCTGTCCTGCATGAACGGTCAGCGCAGGGCTGATCCCCATGCAAAGTCCGGTCAGTGCAAGTTTTGCGGAGATCATTGCCACCTTCACACGACCTGTGATTTCTTTTGCTTTGCTTACTGCTTCCATGTGTAGTAAAGCCTCCTTTCAAAAAAATGTGTTACATGGCTGCGTTCCATACGGTATCGATGATGCCACCAATGGAAAATATAAGGACAGCGATCAGAACAATACGGATCAACCACGTTTTGTTTTTAGAGATCTCATCTACCCTGCTCTTTGTGATAAATGTGATCCCGAGTAGTATAAGGGAAATGACAATACAGAAAACAGCAAGCCGCATTTCCGCAAGGTACATCAGTGAAAACGCTTCCCTTAATGTCCTCATCGGGCCTTTTATCTGCGTTACTTCTTTTTTATTAAATGCATCAAAAGCAAGAAGTGTTATGAGATTGCTGTTTCCCATATTGGTTTCCTTTCTTCTCCCAGGCACTAAATGGGGGCTGGGAGATATGATTCTGTCAACATCGGTATGTCTGGCTCTTCTTCGATTTTTGTGTTGCAATTAGAAGAAGATAGGAGGGATCGTATGGTAAAGATATAATATGACGAGAAAACCAAGAGTCCATCCGAGATTCATAGCCCTTTTTGTGTTTCTCTTTATTCCCGCCCGGAAACCCGGGCGGGTTCTTTTTCTGTCAATCCATAATCGATCCTTAGTCCTCTTTGCGCTTCTTTGCGCGACGTAATGCAACGCTTGATGCAGCACCAATGAAGCATACTGCCATTGCGAGCATTAACAGGATGTGCGAACCTTCACCGGTCTGGTCTTCCAGATTCAGCTTTGCTTCTTCGATGATGAGGTCGATCTCTTCCTCATCCTCTTCCACATCAAACAGTGTCAGGTATTGCTTGTCGTTTGTGTCCTTCACGGAGCAGTACAGATCTTCTGCTCTTTCATATCCACTCGGTGCTTTAACCTCAACAAGAACATACTCGCCAACAGGGAGCTTTTCGATGTAGTGAGGCAATTTCTCACTCACCCAACTATCCATCAGCTTCACCTTGTTCCTGTTCGCATCCACTCTCCACAGTTCAAGCTGCGCACCGGACAGATCAGGTTTTTCAGGCATATCCTTGTAGTCAATGTCACGCTTTGAGATATAAGTCTTCGTGATGTCGTCGTACATCTTGACTTCCTGTACCACGACAAGGCTTCCTGTTTCATCCTTGTCTTTCACTGTGAACTCAATGCTCTCCGCTGTGGTGTAGCCATCCGCAGGTTTGGTCTCGACCAATGTATAGGTCTCTTCCAGCTCCAGATGTCTGATATAGTGTCCTTCTTCTGTAGAAGTCCATTCATCTACCACGTTACCCTCTTTGTCTCTTACTTCCAAATGAGCTCCGGGAAGCTCCTTGCTGTTAGTGATATCGTACTTTGTGATCTTGACGACGGTAGGCGTATTGTAGAAGTCATACGCAAGGGAGATAACGGGCTCCCCTTCTTCTCCTGTATACTCCGCACCAAACTCATATACCTCATCGGATGTATGGTATCCGGCCGGTGCCTTGATCTCCTTTAGGTAATAAGTACCACAAGGGAGGTCACTTACAAATTTGGCAACGCCGTTTCCGTCTGTCGTGATCGTTTCGATCAAAGTGTCTGCTTTTAACAGCGCATCTGTCCTTCTTGTTACAATGCCGGTCTCTGCATCCACTTCATATCCCTGGATGTCGTTCTTGTTGTAGATGCCAAATACCGCATCTGCGATGTATAAGTCTTCTCCGGGCTTTAAGTCTGCCTCGTCAGCATTGTAATAAGTTCCTTCGAGCTGTGCGGAAGATCTCTTGGTCACTGTCAGCTCTACCTTCTGTCTTGCGTTCTCATAGAAAGCACTGTCTCTTACAACGGGTACATCCTGTCCCTGGTACTTCAGCTCAACTTCAGCAACCGTATCGTTGAGGAGGAAGTCACCTTCACCTGCTCCTGTCTCCTTGATATAGTACTTACCGAGAGGAAGTCCGGTCAGCTTCGCGATACCCGTTTCATCTGTTTCGATCGTTGCGATCAGCGTATCGGCTTTCAGTTCAACCCCGCCGTATACAGCGATCGTGTTACGTCCGTCAGGATTATAAATGGTCTCCTTTGCGTATACTGCAAATTTAGCACCCTTGATCCGTCCCTCTTTGTAACCGAACAGAGTGTAGAAAAGGTCTTTCACTGTATCAACAAAGGTCTTTTCTTCACTGATCACAACCTCACCTTCCTTGGTGATCGCGATCTCGCCTACAACTCTGTCGTCGTACATCTTTACATCCTGTACAGTAGCGATGTTGCCATTTCCATCCTTATCCGTGATCGTAAATTTAATGCTTTCTGCCGATGTATAACCATCCCTTGCCAATACTTCCGTCAAGGTGTATTCCTTATCCAGCTCCAGATGTCTGATATAATGTCCTTCCTCTGTAGAAGTCCAGCTGTCTACCACATTACCCTCTTCATCTGTTACCTCCAGTTTTGCACCAGGAAGCTCCAGTCCATTTGTCAGGTCATACTTTGTGATCTTGACAACGGTAGGCTTATTGTAGAAGTCGTATGAGAGGCTTATCAGAGCATCGCCATCCTCACCGGTGTAGCTTGCATCAAATTCATATACCTCGTCGGATGTATGGTATCCGGCCGGTGCCTTGATCTCCTTTAAATAGTAGATGCCGCAAGGTAAGTCACTTGCAAAAAGTCCTATGCCGTTTGCATCTGTTTCAATAGTTTCGATCAAGGTATCTGCCTCTACCAATGCATCTGTTCTTCTGGTCACGATACCGGTCGTCTCATCCACTGCAAATCCCTGGATGTCGTTCTTATTGTAGATGCCGAATACAGCGCCGGGCAAAAGAAGGTCCTGTGTCGGAGCAGAAGCGATCTCATCAGCGTTGTAGTACTGTGCTTCTTCTTCTGCATCTGCTTTTTTCGTTACCTTAAGCTGTACCTTCTGTCTGTCGTTGGTATACGCTGCACTGTCATATACTACCGGCTCATCCTGTCCCTGATACTTCAGCTCAACTTCAGCAACAGTATCATTGAGGAGGAAATCACCGTCACCTGCTCCTGTCTCCTTGATATAGTACTTACCAAGAGGAAGTCCGGTCAGCTTCGCGATTCCATTGGTGCCAGTTTCGATCGTTGCAACCAAAGTATCAGCATTCATATCCTTGCTATCGTATGTTGCTACGGTGTTTGTTCCGTCAGGCGTGTAGATCGTTTCCTTGACATAGACTGCAAACTTGGCGCCGTTTACTCTGCCTGCCTTGTAACCGAACATGGTATAGAACAGATCCTTTACGGTGTCAGTAAACGTCTTTGCCGCACTGACTACTACTTCACCTTCCTTGGTGATAGAGATCTCACCTACCACTCTCTGATCCTTCATGTCGTGTTCTGCAACTAACAGATTATCCTGCACGGTAAAGCGGATTTCTTCTGTGTTTGCGTTCTCGACCATGTTAGCATTTCGTGTCGCTTCATCCGACCAGTTATATCCTACATATCCTTCCGGAGCGGTCAGCTCTCTGAAGATATAGGATACGCCGGGCTTGAGTCCTTCGATCAGATGACCGTTCTTTGTGATCAGTGTCTTGCCGCTCGGAAGATCCGAAGCACTTGCTATCTCGACAAGGTTTGCACCATTGTCGTAGAAGTAATGTACTTCTGTCTTGTCCGATGTCCAGCTCTCAACAGGTGTTGTTATGAAAGAACCGTCAATGTTCTCTCCGGTGATCTCAAGGATCTGGAGGATCGCATCGCTTAAGACTTCGCCGGACACGATATCGGACTTCGTGAACAGGTTACGTGTCTTCTGGTTTGCGAATACAGTACTGTCATTGATCGGATAAACCGCAGGGTCAGCGTTTGTTGCCTTGTATGTAGCATCCAGGTTATTGATCAGCTCCGAGTCAAGTACATTAAAATATACCGGTGTTGCATCTGACACATATCCAGTAGGAGCCTTGCTCTCTACAAAGTAATAGTCACCCTGGTTATCCGGTGTCCAGTAAAGATTTCCGTCTGTCCATGCACTCCATGCTGCATATTGGGAAGATGCAAGGCGGCTTACGGAATAGGTCTTGTCTGCTTTGCGGACGATCTCAAAGTTAGGGCTGACGACATAATTTCCTGCCGCTGCACTCCACTCATACAGAGTAAATTCCGCATCAGATTCAATCACTTCTCCGGTAGTCCCGTCTACTTTCTTTAAGCTAAAAGGCATAAAGTCGTAGTCGTCCTCTACCACAAAAGGCTGTACGGTACTGATCGGTGCGATCGTGATCTCTTTATAACCGATACGGCTGTATCCGGTCGGAGCAGAGATCTCATAGATCACATAGTCGCCTGCCTCGATCGCATGGATCGCATGAGGTGTACCGTCTGTAGTCCACTCGTCTACCATCTTGCCGGGAACGGCATAACCGTTTACGACTTCCTTCTTGGCGATGGCAAGCTGAGCGCCGACCAGTGTTTCATGAGTATGTACGTCCTGCTTATCGATCGTGATGTCGATCGACTCATCTACCATCGTCACGGTATGGATGATCTGGTCTGTGGTCACGGTAAAGGCAATATCGCTTGCCTCAAGGTAGCCCTTCGGTGCGCGGATCTCACGAAGGATATAGTTCCCTGCGGGGATCTTATTGATCACATGCTCTTCATCGGTAGATGTCCAGCTGTCATAGATCTTGTCCGCAGTTCCATCGGATTCCTTGGTCGTAAAGATCTGCAGCTGTGCTCCGGGAAGCTCCTCGGAACCGGCTACTTCCTTTTTGCTCACGTGCAGTTCCATCGCATCATCATACATGGTCACGGTCTGCAGGTCACCGGAATCCAATACATCAAATACAATGGGGTCTGCGATCTTGTAGCCTTCCGGTGCTTTTGTTTCGATCAGGACATATTTACCGACCGGCATCTTATCAAAGGTCTTTTCGGTAAGTCCGGTAACGAAATCTCTGTAAAGAGAAATCGGAGTGCCGGCATTATCCGCTGTCCAGATCTGCAATGTCGCACCTGCCAGTGCTTCATTATTGGCTCTGTCAAGTTTGAACACTTTCACACTGGTCGGTTTGTCTTCCATGAAGAAGGTCTGCAGGGTAGTCGTATCCTGTACCACTATGGTCATGGGTGCGGCTGTCGCGTAACCCGCGGGTGCTGCTGCTTCCACCAGCGTGTAAGTTCCAGGCTCAATGCCTGTGATGTAATGAGCTTTGTCGTCAGATACCCAGCTTTCTACTACTGCATTGTTTGCATTTCTCAGCTCAAGGCTCGCTCCTGCGAGGGATGCTCTTGCGCTCAGGGAAGTCTGGGAACCGGATCCGTTACCTTCTACTTTTTTGATCGAGATATGGTGTACCGGTGTACCGACATTGCCTACTTCTACGGTCTGATTGGTCAAGTCTCCCTGTTCCATTCCACAGGTCAGCTCATTTACCTCGCGGTAGATAGTGATCGCGTGCTCTAAGTCAGATCTCTCAAATGCCTCTTCTACGCTGTTCAAGGTGATCGTGATGGATGTTGCTCCGTCGGGAACCACAAAACTGTCATAGATCACATAGGTCTCATTTGCCTGCCAATCGCCAGGATGTTCATAGGCATCATACTTCCAGGCTCTCTTAGTGCCGTATACGGAAGGCAGGACTTGATCCGTACCGCCGTTTTCATAGCTTTCGTCGAGTGTCATCTTGAAAAAGTCATAGCTTGAGGCGTTAGGGAACCAGATATTCTTAAACCCATAGTTTCCGGTAGCCAGTGTGGATCCGGTAGTTACCCAGCCGCCCTCGTCACTACTGCTGAGTACGGGTCTGTTCCACGGCCAGTCGTCACCATCATCCTCATCGCCTTCTACCCGGTACTCGCTGTATGCACCGCTGTCGCCAGAATGGTAGCCCCACTGGAAAACATCCCAGTCGATATCTTCATGCTCGTCATGTCCGCTCTCATGCCTTATATATTCTTTGGCAAAGTCATTACTGTAGCTTGACAGGTATCTCTTATCACTGATGATCTGTCCGGTAGCGGAGTCTGTGTCATACGTAACCTGCCACCAGGATCTGTCTGTATACAGCATCATCGGGCTGGGTTCGTCGTTGATGCCTGGTATACGCATTACTGCACGGTACCGGATGATCTCACCCGGAGTAACATCGATCGTATAGCCGGTACGATAGTTATATCCGTTGATGGGATCCTCATCTTCATCCTCATCTACCTGACCTGCGCTGTCGATATATGTGGTCGTTGTGCCGCTCAATCCTGTGAGAGCCGCGCTATCGGAGGTGCTGCTCATCGTTCCATTGATCGTCGTGTTCCATGTGGTGGAATTAGGCTGTGCATAGCCGACATGGGTAAATGCAGCTGTGCCAGTCGTATAGCAACTTGCACTGTGGATATGTCCAAAGGTGATGATCTTATCACCAAAATTGGTATATCCGGCAGGTGCTTCGATCTCTCGGATCAGATAAGATTTTGCAGCAAGGCCCTCAATCACGTGTGCCTCTGTCGTGGATGTCCACTCATCCAGCATCACGGTAGGCTGATTGTTGCCGTCGATATCCCACAGCTGGAGTCTTGCGCCGGCAAGGGCTTCTCCTGTTGATTCGTCGATCTTTAAGATACTATATTTTCTTTTGGAGTCCTTCATGGTGATCGTCACAGGCTCTGCTGTACTCTCTACCGTAAAGAAGATAGGTTCTGCGGTCATGTATCCGTCGGGAGCGGCTACTTCCACGTAGGCATATTGCTGACCGATCTCCAATCTGTTCACTTCATGCAGGGTGCCGTCTGTTGTCCAGCGGTCGATCCTGTCTGCTGTAGAATAATTTCCGTAGCCGTCTGCTTTGTACAGCTCCACGATCGCACCGGAAAGCGGAGCGTTCGTGTCTGCCTCGATCTTAGCGAAACGAACCTTTGTGTAATCCTCATATACCGTTACGGTACCATTATCCGTGAAGAAATTACCTGTCACGGTGAAAGGAACATCTGCTGCCGCAAGGTATCCCTTGGGCGGTGTCACCTCATGCAGGGTATAGCTTCCGGGATCCAGGTAAAGTGCCACGGGACCGCCCTCGCCAAGCATAAAGGTTTCTACTACTGTCCCGCTTGCGTTAAGTACCTGGAACTCACCAAAGCCTTCCACATAGGTTGTGGTGCCGTTATCACACTTCACAAAGCTGATGTGGGGCTTATGGGCTTTGTTGACGAAGGTAACAGTTACGCCGTCAGTTTCAGATTCAGCTTCGGTAATGACAACTTTTTTAGGTACATCATCAATTTTGTATCCTTCAGGTGCATCTATTTCTTCTATAAGGAAAGTTCTTGTTAGTGTATCATTCGGTAAGAGAATGTCATCTTCAACATAACGCTCCTCACCCACGATAAAGGTCGTATAAAGAGACCAGTCTTCGTTGTAAACAGCAAACGCACATCCTGCCAAATGATTTCCATTCTCGTCCACCTTCTCAGCGAAAAGGCGGCCGTAATGCTTTTCCTCTTGTGCAGGAATAGAAGACCACGTGATCAATGGCTGCTTAGCACCGCCGCCTACATGATCCCAAAAGTGGACTGTTGTTACTCTGTGTTTAGGAAGTACGTAAGAATCATCATTATAATAATGATAGTACTCCGCCCACTGCTCCATCATGCTGTTCGCCCAGGCAACTTCTGCTGCAGACAGCCCGATGTTGCTCATCGCCTCATCCATAACAGATACCATGTTGGTAAAAGTACCGGATGTCGTGTCATAGGAAAGACCGTTTCCACCAAGCACATACCATATCATGCACTGTGTCAGGACTTTCAGCGGATGGGTCTGGTTGTTCTCGTCCCCGCTGTCACCGTAACGATAGACATCGTACAGCTCCAACATGGCAGTGATAGCAGCTTCCTGATCCTCATCCACCAGGTTGCTTGCATCAACTTCTTCCAACTGATCACCAGTCTTCAAACCCTTACCGAAACCTGCACACATGGTAGGGCCGCCCTGCTCTTCCTGAGCAGTGGTGATGTCCCACAAAGGCCCATGTTCATTCGGACCGAATGCGGGGATACTTCCCACGGAACCAGTGTTCATTTTGAACATGCTCGTTACCGAGTTGGCTGCTCCTGCTCCGAGAAGTCCTGCGATGGAACTGCCGCCTGCAGGTGCCATTAAGATAGGAAGATATGCTGCTACAGTAGTTGCTACTGCGATCTGTCCACCTATCTCTACCGCACGTGCTACGGAGATATCCTTGTACTTGGAACTCTTCTTCATGAGAAGTATATTTAGGTCGTCCCCGTCGTCCCTTAAGGCATACAGATCATCCAGTGTGGTTCCAAACAGGTCGTTACCATAAAAGAACTTGTTCAGATCAAGTCCTTCTTCTGCCATGGCGATGATCGTATCCACATCCTCCACATACTCAAAGTATGTATCCTCTGCGATCTCGCCCAGACCACCATTCACTACAAATTCGATCTGCTTTACATACTCTGCGTCTTCCTCGGACAGCTCATCTGTGTCAAGGTCAAGAATCGCGTCATAGTACTTGACGAGGTTTCTGTCATACTCAAAGTATCCGCTCTGGGTTGCTTCACCGTATACATAATTCTCATAAGGAAGCAATCCCTTTGCCGCCCATTCTTCCGTCGTGACATCGCTCCATGTCAGACCGGATTTCTTTACGCTTGCAGCGATAAATGCAGTCCCATCCGGGAACACCAGTGTTCCTTCCGGATCCTGTACCATGTCTGCCGCAAACAGACCGGAGATAGAAAGGCTGCCTTCTACTGCTCCTGCATCCTTCTTTGCTGTCTGATAGACGGTCAGCTTGTTTCCCTCTACCAGATATCCGGTCATGTCAGATACAGTATCCACCTCTTCCCAATCGATCCCTTCGGGCAGGGTGTAGGTAAAGGCTGCCAAGCCCTCCTCGTTTGTGATACTGTATGTGTCCATCGACCAAGCGAGCGTCATGCTGACTTCCGTATTCTTTTCTACGGTCTCTACTTCAGCAATGTCCTGGTCCTGAACCGTCACAGTGTAGGCTGTGATCTGTTCTTTCAAGTCGAACTCGCCCAGATAGGTTGTTGTCTGGGGTTCCTGCGTTGCGAGAGTATCACCGGCAGATACCGGTGCTTTCTCTTCCGAAACAGTATCCGGTGTGGCAAAATAGATCAGATCTGTCGATTGTTGATCCGTTGTCTGTTCCTCCACAGGGGATTGTGTCTCTGCTGCACTCACACGCAGGATGCCGGCATCCGTCATTACGGATCCACCGAGCATTGCAACAGAAAGAAGGAGTGCTAATCCTCTTTTTGCTGCTTTTTTAGTGCGTGGTTTCAAAAACATATTTCCTCCCTTCGTGGAATTTCCGGAAAATAGAAAAAGACAGAAAATAGGAGCATATCCCTATACGGGATACACTTCTATTCTCTGTCTTCTTGTATAATAGGTAGAAAAACTTATGCCATTATCAGAGCTTAGCGCGCAGTACGCCCAAGCCAAGCCAAGCCAAGCCAAGCCAAGCCAAGCCAAGCCAAGCCAAGCCAAGCCAAGCCAAGCCAAGCCTACTCTGTGCGATATGACTTGTCAAGCTAAATTTTTGCGATATTGGCATATTTTTTCTCCTTTCCGTGTTTCCACTTTACTTTTTTGAAACTGGTTATCTTGCTACTCTCCTAGTTTGGCACGGGGTCGGGATTTTCGTCAATAGGTTTTTAGAAATTTTTTAGGGATTTTTGAAAAAAATACAAAAGGGTGGATATGTGCCGAAACCAGCAGGGATATATGTTCTTTTTTCGCAAGGAAGTGTTGACATTTTGCTGCGGTAAGGGTATTCTACAAATAGAAAGGTGCTACCGATAGACGGTCAGCCCGGTTATATATTGATTATTACAAAAATAACCGCATCTTTAGCTGGGGCGGTTATTTTTGTGTTCCCCTTGTCGAATTATGTCTGATTATGTGGTAGAATATCTATATCGCCATCCCCGATACTGGCAAAGAAAGGGGGTGTATATCTTGGAGATGTTGGCTTCGTTTATTGTTACCGTCATGGCAGGTGTGGTGTGTCACTGCATCTGCAGATGGCTGGACGGTGATGAGTAGCTGGCGATCAGCCTATGGCTTTAAGCTCTGCCATGCAAAAAATGAGAATAGAAAAGCCCCGGAGGTGCCACTCTGGGGCTTTTCATATTAGCTGTACATCTTGGAACTTGGCTTCGTTTTGCCTACAGGCATTATAGCATATGGATTTTGGGATTGCAATATACAATTTACTTAGTCAATGAGACCAAGTTGACGCAAGGCTTCTTCGCGTGATGCTTCATGTTTCTCTTTATCCTCGTCTGACAACTCATCCATATTTACCGTCTCAATTCTCCCTTCCTCAACCATTTCCTTCGGAGCAAGTACATGTCCGTCAGATCCGGGAACCTCTACGGCATCCTTCATGGCTTCATCGATGGCTGCATTCTCTTCCGGGGTTGCATCGCGGCCAGTGGGCGGCATACTGAATACTTCTGCTACATAGTATCTCTCTCCATCAAAGTATACGCCAACACCCGTCGTCTTGTAATCATCGTCAAGCATTGCATTTCTATGTGCTTCAGATCCGTACCAGTTAGCGTACCAGGATGTCACGGTATCCTTATTTGCAATCTGGATGATCTCCCCGATGCAATCTCTCATTCCATTGTGGGAATAGTCAGATGAAATCTCTTTAGCTCTTTCCTCTGCTACTGCTGCCAAGGAAGAATCCCACGTGAGAGCATCCAAGCCTTGTTCTGCCCTTTTCTGATTAAGGTAATTCATAAATTCTTCAGAGGTTCCAGAGTAGGAGCTGTTGGCTTTCTCCGCTGCCGCTTTTGCTTCGGCTTCCTTCTTTGCCGCCTCTTCAGCCGCTTTCTGCTCTGCTGCCGCCTTTTCTGCCGCTGCCTTCGCTTCAGCTTCCTTCTTTGCTGCTGCCTCAAGCTCCTCAGCGTGCTTCTTGGCTGCCGCCTGCTCCGCCGCTGCCTTGCTCTCTGCCGCCGCTTTGCTTTCCTCAGCCGCCTTCTTAGCCGCTTCGCTGGAAGCTGCACTAGCACTCTCGGTCACTGTCTTGCTCTCTGCCTGTGCAGAAGATGCGGTGGTCGCTGTGGATGCCTCGCTGGAAGCTACACTGGAACTGGAGCTTTCTGTAGATGCTTTGCTCTCAGTTGCTGCCTTACTCTCGGTGGTAGCCTTGCTCTCCTCAGCCGCTTTGCTTTCTGCCTTAGCGATCATTTCATCCGATCCAGCGGATGCGGTCTCTGCCGCGGCCTTCATCTTCTCGTTGATACCTGCGACCTGGCTTGCTACTTCTTCGCCAAGATTCTCTCTGATAGTATCAATGTCCTGCTCGGAGAGCTCTCCGTTCTCAGCCTTTGCGATGTATTCCTCTGCGGTCTGCTGTACTTCCTTTTTGCTGCATCCGGTGAAGATCACACTGGCTGTCAGCATACCGATTAACATTGTTGCTACTTTCTTCTTCATAATACTTCCTCCTCTCTTTCTTCCTATATTATATAGAAGAAATACATTTTGTTTTTGCTACCCGAAAAGGTCTTTTCCTTCCCTTCTGATATCATTATAGCATAGTTAGGGCACGATGTCAAGATGTGCTATCACATATTTTTATGTGCTATCACATATTTGTTGACCGCTATCGTCTTTCTCTTTCCAGTTTCCATCTAACCACCAGATCAGGATTTTAGTCAAGGGGTTTTGGGGAAAAATTACATTTTGTACTAAATACAAATGGTTCGGATCTGGAGACATAGTTAGGAAAGGTGTCGAAATTTGTCCGGATATGTGTTAGAATATACGTGTTGTCCTACCGATCCCTAAAAGGGAGGAGGTGAGAACTATAGAAACTATTATTTCTTTCCTGGTTACCGTCATGGGTGGGGTGGCTTGCCACTTTCTCATAAAAAAAGCAACCGCCCCGACCAAGGATAATGGTTGCTAATTTGATGTAACTATAAATTTGGCGGACCGTGTGCTTTACGGTAGCACCTTTCTATTTGTAGGATACTCTCTCCATGGGGAAATGTCAACATTTTCTTCTATGTAGTATATTGCAATCCCAAAATATATGCTATGATGCCCTGCTCATTTCTCAAATACCGCAGGAAAATCACAACAAATCCTGTGCAGCCGGGGATCATATCATGATAGATTTTGAGGGATTTTCTATAGGTTTGTGAGTATAGATTTTCCTAAAATATTGCTCTAAAATCTGAATTAAGCGAGGGGTAAAATATCTGAATTAAGCGAGGGGTAAAATATAAAATTAAAAAAATCTGATATTCCGCATGGTTGACAGGTTTTTTGAGCAAAATAAAATCAGAAAATACCCCTTATCCCAATTAAAATATTTTTATTTTTCATTTTATATCTTTTTATTATTTTTTCTTTTTATTTTTTTTTCTTTTCAACCAATCTCTCTTGTGATACTCTATTCTTAAATCGAACAATCCGACACACTTAACCTGCCCTTACCCTACTCTTCCTACTGCTTTGCTAGGATTAAGACACTGTGTTCGGTAGTTAAAAAATTAAGGAGAAATAGATTTATGGCTATCATACAAAATGATGTAACAGCTGGTGTCCGATCTTTCTCTTCCCTGTCCGACCTTGTGTTCCCCAGGCGCTACAGCGAGCCTTCCCAGGGAAAGGGCGTGGCGGGGGAATGGTCGAACATACGTTCTTTATCTTCTGCGGGCTTATTAAATCATTATATCCTCCCCACTGCTTTCCTTGGCCGGATCGATGAGGTGTGGGAAGCCTACCGGAGAATGTACGGTGAGAAAGTCCTGTCTCGTATCTCTGCCGAAACGCTGAGGGATCTGCTACGCTTCCAGATATACATGACCGGTCTGGTATCCGCACCGGATCTGTCCTACCTGTTCGGGATTGATTATGACTATCTGCATAAGATGCTGGAAGTCGGCGTGACTAAATCACATAACCTTCTCCTGTATCGAGGAGAAAAGATCAATTATACGCAGCGCAGCTATTACATGTACTGCCCTGACAAGGAACCTTTTTGTTCTTACCCTGTCGATCCGGTGGTTGACTATGCGGACAAGACGCTTTCTGCCAGGTCCCTTCCCCATACCTACAGCATCGGCTTGACGGAATCGTGCATCAGGCTTTATTCTGTGCATAGATCGTGTTACCGGACAGATTTTTACAACGAACTCCCCCTCGGCAACTATAGATACACGGAACCCGGAAAAGGGAAGGCCGGCGCCGCTGTCGTAGTGGATGCATTTGGGATCACGAGGGATACCAGGCTGAGTGAGAAAGGGAAAAACCTTGATATTGCAAAGGTGTTTCTGATCGAGCAGGACATGGGGACGGAATCTTTGAGTGTGCTTGTGGGAAAACTGGTTGACTATAGTGGTACCGATTATTTTGACGCAAGGACAACCGAAAAATGCTGTATGGTGTTTAGCTGTCATAGCCTCCTTTCGATCAAAAAAATGGTACCCCCGAATATTCCGTGTCCGGAGGGAGTGGATTTCGTGGCGCTTTTCATGTTTTACGCCTATCGCATCGGCTATCTCCAGCACTATGATGATATGTATGCCCTGGATCACATGGATATCCTGCCGAATCTGCTTGATGATACTCTGTATCAGGATCTGGATCTGTCATTTGGAAGTGGATTGTTTGAAATTCTTCATAAGCTTTTCTGCGAATGGTCGCCGTTTTTTGGGCAATTTAAGGTGGAAGAGATCGCAGAGCGTATCATGAAGCTGCCTGAACAGGGGGCGGGGTTAGAAACGATCCTGCTGACAGTGATGGGTGTCCTGGATCCCTTGGGACGACTGAATGCCGAAAAACTGTATCTTAGTGAGATCATCCCCGTCCTGCCGCATCTTGCGGACAAAGAGACTTTACTACGGACGATCTATAACCAGGAACTTTATCGCACTGCATCCATGCGTCACAAAGGGTTTGCCGGTGCGATATTAGATAACATCTACCGCAGGAGGCGCGGGAGATATGCGTATGAGGATATGACGCCATTTTTTTCCCCAATCTATAAGGGATTTCAGGTCTGCACCACTGCTACTGCTCTTTTGACGAACCAGATACCTTATATCCTGTGGGACCGGGATAGCGAAGAGATCAAGGCTATTACGGCTTCCTTGCGTAACTGTTTCGGAAAATATGACTTGTATCATCCTCTCTGCCGGGAACTGGATCTATCCAATGGCACCATACAGCAGGACAGCCGGTATGATGATGGGTTTCCATTTAACCTGCGCTTCCACAACAGCTACAGCTATTCTACGGAGCATGGTGGTGAGGGGGGTAGGAGTTATGTGTGTGTCGAAGATCTGAGCATGGACACCGCGGCTTATGTCAGGGCTGTCCTGTTTGCCAGGTATTATGCCGGGCCGTATCCCGTGAAACTGGTTCTCCTTGTTGACAGCTTTTGGGATGCGATATATTTCTTTAAAACGGAGATGTTGGACGCAAAAAAGATGCAGGTTGTGTCCCAGTCCCCCAGATGTATAGTAAAGATCTATCCGTCCTATACCGCAATCAATCCCCGGATCACTCTCTCACTTCCGGTACCGGAAAATGGAAAGATGGATTTTGGGATTTCGGAGATCCTGTTTTTGAAAAAAAATGGATCCCCGGATCACCCTGAGAAAATTTTTCGGATCGGTTCACATGGAAATGTGGAATTTTTGAAAAATATGCCAACCTCATAAAAGGCTCAAATTTCGATTTTTCTGTTTAAGGTGGTCTGTCGGACGTTAAAACGGTTTTCGCGGCTGTTTGGTGCCTTCTGTGAGGTCAGAGAGGCATCGGACAGCCCTGCGGATCCCCGGCAGCGGGCGGGACAAGCCTAAAACGATATGAACTAGAATATATGAACAACATTTTATGAACGTTATTTTTATAAACTACATATATCAAATCCATGAACGTGTAATTATGAACGTCAAAATTATGAACACGAAAATATGAACTATAAATTCAGATATATTAAATATTTCAAATCACATATATCAAATCCATATATTTATCATATGAAAACCCAATATCATATAACCTAGATATTTACAAATGCATATTTACATATATCAGTATATATTATCCGAATAGATATCATTACGTATTATAAATATTTATATACAATACCACGAACATACAAATTAAGAATGAGATATTCCAAACTTGTGAAACGAGATATTTAACAACATAATTTTACGCATACAAACAGATAATATTATGTATTTTGAAAACTAATATCAGATATATTGAAATTAAGGCTTGCAAATTATGAAATGTGCAATTATAATATAGGAAATGGTATTATTAAAAATGATGTATATATTGAACTGAATACTTGGAAATATAAATTGCAAATGTAAACTTACGAGAATATAATATTCATTATTCGAATATATATAACATCATATAGTGGTATGCAAGTTTATAGTATCGTAGATTCAGAACACGGTATATAGATACCTCTAATCATGAACTAAGGATATAAAAAGAAGTATTATTAGTATTTCGCGATTGGAAATTAAGTATTAAAGAATATGCATAAGTCAATGCGTAGAAGTCAGATATTGGAAACTATACATTTTGCAACCACGAACGTATAGACCACAAATCTCATATTGATGGTTAAATTTGCATCTTGCAATACAATCAAAAGAAAGGGGATGGGCAGCGGGATATACTCGCTGTATCATATTTAGAAAAGGGGATAAAAGAATGGATAAAGAAAGAAATGCAAGGGTTATAGTATACTATAACAACAAAGGCGGTGTTGGAAAGACTACCTTAGCCGTCAACCACGCGATCTGGAGGGCGATGGTTTGCAGTGAGCGTGTACTGATCATGGATTTTGACTGCCAGTGCAATACATCATACAATTTTCTTGGATTTAGCAAAGAAGAACTTGTGTCCTCGCCTGATACCAGGACGATAGCGAACATACCGGGATTTCCGGGAAAGGGCATCCCAAAGATCAATCCGGTAAAGCTGGTCTGCAAAGCACCTAATTATAACTTATATGCCATTAAGGGCTGCTCTGATATCGATACCTTGTGGGAGAGTGATCCGGAAGTATCCGGAAAACTTGATCTAGTGATGGGATGTGTTGACAGTCTGAGGTCAAAGTTTGACACAATCATCATCGATCTCGGCCCAAGAAAGACAAAGGCAACGCTGGCAGCATTATGTGCTGCTGATTACGTGATCCTGCCAATGACGCTTAACCCGATGGCAGAGAGCGGTATTGATGATTTCTTTGAAGAGATGCTCCCGGTCTGTCAGCAATATAATCCGGCGATCACACCACTGGGCGTTGTTATCACTATGTTTCGGACAGTAGGAATGAGCCTGATCAACTATGCACAAATGACACCACGTATTATGGAAAAGCACCCGGATGCGGCAATATACAAAACTAAGATAAGGGATTCTTCCGGTATCGGAAATATGCTGAGCACTTCGATGATGGCAAAGGCCGGTTTGAAGAGACCTCTTACCGTTATAGATAAATATATCCGGCAGAACTATCCTGCTGCTTACGAAGATTTTGAGAAGTTTATGTTGGAAACAGATGAAAAGATCCTTGCGATCGAAGAACAATAAAATAATATGAAAGGGGATACTATTATGTCAACTTTGGAAGATGTAGTGATGGAGGGAGCAAATATGGATAAGCTGACAAAAAAGAAACAGTTTTTAGATGAATGCCTGTCTAAAGGGATCACGATTAAGAACGTTCAGATGCGTTATGTGAATAAGATTTTTAACGATATGGAGATTGAATATAATAAAAAGGGTGCATCTATGTCAGACATCACTTTCGACGAGATAGCAGATGGTCTGAAGAATGAAATCCCAGCACTGGCTGACTATCTCTTTGCTGCACAGGATGACCTGATAACCGACGATGAGGAAGAATCAGAAAATGATGCAGCGGAAGCATCTGCGGCTCCAGCTCCTGTCAATAATGCGGAGAAAGAAGAGAATGTTCCGAAACCTACGGAAACAAAAAAGACGGCAGCAGAAAAGCCTGGTAAGCAAGAGAAGAAATCTGTTTCCGTTTTGAAGGATCTAATGAGCAACAAGGTAGACCGGTCTACGGCAAAGCTGATCCGTAAGGAAATAGCTGCCAAAAAGAACCGCAGGGATTATGCATCCGTTTGCTTTTCACTTTTTTCTGAGGACAACGCAATCTTAAAATCCATCTTGGACTGCGCAAAATCTATGGATACAAACGATGAGAAAAGGACCCTGGATGGGTTGGATATGTCATACTGGAGCAGCATCATGCATGTTGCGACAAAGCTTCTGATAGAAAAGATCGAGGCTGAAGGACATGAAGAATTTGTTGAAGCGATCGTTGCTGGCCTCAAGAAAGAGAATGAGAGAAAAGATGAGATTGATGATCAGATCGCAGCTCTGCTAAAAAAGATAAACTGACCGATAGGAGATGTTAAAAAAGCCGTCACCGGATTGCAGGTGGCGGTTTTTCTTGTTTTACAGATGATCAGATTTTTGCTACAGCTAATTGGTGCGGCAGCAGTATTGTAGATGATGATATATTTGATTAGATAATAGATAAGATACTGTATAAGTACTTTATAAATCTAATAGAAGAAACGCGTCGAATTATGAGAAAAAACACGGGAATTATGAGTTGAAAAACGGAAATTGTGAGTAAAAGAACGGGAATTATGAGTCGTTCCATGGGAAATGTGAGCAAACCCACGGATTGCGGGCGCAAATTGTGAGTGAAAAAACGGTATTTTAGTGAAATGTGAGCAAACCCACGTATCTTTTTCTTGATTTATGAGTAAACCCGCGGTATAACGAAAAAGAGATGTTGAGCTATGAGCAGAATGAGGGTATTTTTGACGAAATGTGAGTAAACCCACGGAATATCTATTCTTTTTGGTGTTGATATTATTGATGCAGTTGGATAATAGATACTGGGATATATAACCTGAAATGTGAGTAGATCCACGGTCTGGTCATACAAATTGTGAGTGAAAAAACGGTATTTTAGCGAAATGTGAGTAAATCCACGGAATCTTTTTCTTGATTTATGAGTAAACTCGCGGTATAACGAAAAAGAGATGTTGAGCTATGAGCAGAATGAGGGTATTTTTGACGAAATGTGAGTAAACCCACGGAATATCTATCATTTTTGGTGTTGATATTGATGCAGCTGGATAATAGATACTGGGATATATAATATGAAATGTGAGTAGATCAACGGTTTGGTCATACAAATTGTGAGTGAAAAAACGGTATTTTAGCGAAATGTGAGTAAATCCACGGAATCTTTTTCTTGATTTGTGAGTCAAGTCACGGTATAATTTACAAATAAACCTTGAATTGTGAGGAAAATGAGGGAATTTTTGTCGAAATGTGAGTAAACCCACGGATTTCACTGATGTTTCAGCTATGATATTAAGGCAGGAAGAAAAGAAAACTGGGAAGGGTTGCTTGAATTGTGAGTTAATCCACGGTTTAGTGAGCCGATATGTGAGTTAATCCACGGACGAGGGCTGTAAAAGTATGGATAAAGAAAAGAAAGAGAAAAACGAAGAGATAAAGATTGTTCCCGCAACAGTAGAGGCAGAAGAAAACAATTTCATGCAGGTGCGGAAACAGTACGTTGCACAGCGTACCGACCTTGTACAAAAGTCCAAAGGTAAGCTTTCCAGAGTTGAGACTATGGCTTTGAAGTACATGATATCCAAGGTCAGGCCTGGCGACGAACCGCATAAGAAGTATATATTCTCATTCAGTGAATTTTCAAAACTCATGAGATATAAAACGGATTCATATAATGATATCAAGGCGATGCTCCAGCGGATTGCAGATGTTTCCTGGTGGAATGATAAGACGAAACCGAATGGGGATGATGCTTTGTTGCGGTATCTGAACATTGTTCGGACAAATGAAAGAAAGGGTATGGCAATCATATCCTTTCATGAAGATCTCTTTCCATATATCCTAAACTTAAAAGAACAGTATGATTCGGACGGACAGCATTACTTTCAGTATCTTCTGCAGAACATATCTTTGATGAAAGGATCTTATTCTGCAGATTTATATGAGCTGCTCCGCAGTTATGCAAATAATGACAAGTGGACTTTTGAGGTCGGGACAGGGACAAATCAGGATATCCAACAGAAGATCGCTAAGGTGAATTATAATACCGGCAAGCTTGAGATCCCGGAAAACTGGAAAAACTGGGCGATCTTTGAGAGGGATGTTCTAAAGCCCAGTAAAAAAGAGATCAACACTTATACGGATATAGTGATTGATTATGAACCAAGTAAGATTGATTTTTCCGGACGTAAATATAGAAGATATGTGAGCGTGACCTTTTATATCGCACCTAAGTCAAAGACAGAACAGGAAAGAACGGATACCCTGATAGACAATGAGTACCGTCGGATGGAAGATTATAGCAGATACCGGCAAATGACAATCCAGGAAATCTTCTTAAACAGTCGAGAGGCGGCCAAAGAGGAGGACGTGATAGAAGCAGAGTTTAGGGAAGTAGACAAATATAGGTATCCTGTCTTTAAGTCTTGCATGAAACCTTTTAAGGATAAAGAATTGGATGCTCTCTTTGATGCGGCAGTTCAACATTTGGAGGCGGGAAAGATACGTGCAGTTGATCGTGAGATGTGGGCAACGGATTACGTGTCGCATTATTACAGTATAATCAAAGCTACTCCTGATGATACAAAGACAACTCCTTTTAAGCGGCTTTATGACATGGTGAGGAAGGACTATGAAAATTTTGCAGCACAGATAGTGGAGTATGACATTGAAAGGAACGAAAAGATAAAAGAGGAACTGGCTGCTGAAAATAGTATGGCTACAGATAATAGCCAGGAAGATATGTCAGCAGAGGAAATCGAACAAAAGATCATGGAGTTGCAGAGAATGCTCCGTAAAAAGAAAAGCGATAAGGAAGGATAAAAACATGGCGAGATATATGCAATATGATAACGGGATATATGGACACCGATATAAAAAGCACTATATTGTAAAAGATGAAAAAGAGAAAAGAAAAAGCACGTTCTCTGTTTTACGGGAAGATGGATCGGTACTTTTTGAAAAACTTCCGGATTATGAGGAGGCAGAGTGGAAAATAGATCTACACACTGCATCTGAGGCGGAAAGGGAAATGATCGAGAAATTTTCCGGCTTGGAGATCTATCAGCTCAATGATGATCTGGCCAGATATGTTCAACTGTCAGATGATGGGGCATTGACTAAGGAACAGAAAAAAATTGCTTCTATAATTGGAAAAATAAGGGATAGGAAAGCAAGAAAACAATCTTGATCAGTAGCAAAAATCAGGAAGCACGCGACTTCAGTCGTATGAGGCTTCACGAGTTGCTGCTGGAGGTACGACAAGATGTGGAAAAGAACAGGAACACACAGTATTTTAGCTCCGCATAGGTAGTGGCTACAGGCTCTGTAGTGACTACCTTTTTTACACCATGACAAATGTGGTAAAAAAATTTAAAATACCTATTGACGAAAAATCCGACCCTATGGTTTCCTAAGATTGGAAAAGTATGATTTTGAGTGAATGACTAGGGAGGGGTACATGACTGCAGGAGCTATTGGTAATCAGAAGCCGATCATAACGATAGACAAGTTAAGGGAAGAAAGTAACTACTATGTACCGTTTGCTCTGATAGTGAGCAATCTTATCATTTTAGTAGCAAGGTATATCTGGTGCCTTTATTGGATCGAGGGTAAGATATTTTGCAGTCACCCTTTGTATCTGATCCCGGCAGCAGTGCTCCCTTTCGCTGTTTGGTGCTGTTCAACGCTTGTTGAGAAATATAATTTTTACCGAACCAAGTTTTTTCTGTTGTTTGCCTGTATTGTCAACGCTTTTCTTACTCTGATGCAGCCTTTGTGGTGGGTTGTATATGATAAGATAATCCGAAAGATCCTGAATATCCGTATCACGGAGGCTTTCACTCCGAATATGGTTGTAATGCTCGCCAGGATCACATTCATACTTACATTCGTCATTGCATTTCTGGTTGTTGGTTCACCGGTTTTTAGGCTTTCTAAAAGCGGTGAACTTAGGGAAAAGATAGAGTATTTCAAGCTCAACCACATTATGGATCTTCGTCCCAACAGGTATGTTGCGTATGATCTTCGGATAATGAAGGATATGAGGGGATCCGGAAGGATCATGCCTCTGTATGAGGAAGATCTTTACACGCATATCGCGTTGATCGGTCCATCAGGTACCGGTAAAACATCCAGCTCGATCCTGCCTATGTTCATCTGTTTCCTGGATAGAAAGATCGAAAACAGAGAGAAGAGGGAAAAGCTCTTACTCAAAATGCTGGAAGAGAAAAAGGCATATATACAGGGACCGCTTGCACAACCTACAGAATATGATATTATCCCTTTCAAAGCATACGAAAAGGAACGGCAACAGATATATAAGGATTATCCGGATTGTGGAGTGACTTTTGTATCCCCGAATGAATCTCTTGGTGATGATGTGGTGAAGCTTTGCGAAAAATGCGGGGTTTCCGTTAATATCCTGGATCCGACAAAGAAGTATGAGCAATCGAACGTGAATATGGTCTCCATGCAGCCCTTTCATGTGCCGCTTGGACTAAGCAGCGAGGATCTGGCGGTCAGTATCGTAAACCAGGCTAAGATTTTTTCCGAGACGCTCATCACGGTAAATGAGGCATCTGGGGAGGGCGGAGGTGAACAATACTTCCGTGATCTTAATACTTCGGTAACATCGAATATTGCGATCATCTGCATGTTATATCGGAATCTGCGTAAGGAGCAGACCGATATCGGCGAGATCAGGCGTTGCATCAATGAATTTCATGAACTGTATCCTATGATGCAATTCATAAACGATAAGATGCAGCTTGGTGTTGAAATAGTGAACCCGGTTGAGTACAAGGAACAACAAAAGATGCGCAAGCAGGGTGGCGGTAATATACCTCCGCGTATCAGCAACAATCCGGAGGGGCTTGGTATCCTTGATGCCATTAAGCAGGTAGAGGGGGCAGGTGTTTCTTCTGGCCAAAATGGAAACGAGGCAAAAGCTGTAGATGATAATGATGCAGAGTATTATGGTAGAATCGGGTATCTGAGCTCTTCAGACCATTCGGATGAAACGGTTGAGGCATTCACCTATGCTTTGCGATACGTAAATAAAGAATTGTTCATGTCCGAGGATAAAATGTATGATCAGGCCAGAGGTCTGCGAAACCTTATCAATGACATCCTTGCACATCCCCAGGTATATCGTGTGTTGCGTGGAAGTGGTCGGTGCATCGATATTGACCGTGCGTTATCGAGATGCGAGATCACCGTTGTCAATACGGCCATCAAGATCTCACAGCAGGCATCGACTTCCCTGGGACTGTTCTTCCTCTTGAACCATAAGAGAAGCGTATTGCGGCGCCCTATGGGAGACAGACAGATGCAGGCGCTTGTTGTGGATGAGGCAACTCAGTACGTACATCCTTGGATGGAGGATGCGATAGGTCTGTATAGACAGTATCATTGCTTTTGTACCTTTTCCTTCCAGTCTCTTGCGCAGATGGATAAGACGAACCGTACAAAGTATATTGAAGGTATCCTGCTCACCGTCGGCAATTTGATCGTCTATGGACGTGTCGGTGTAAAGGAGATGGAGATCTTTGAAAAGATGGGTGGATCTAAAAAGATCACGCAGCTGCAGGAGCAGTCCAGTCGGACTTCCATCTTTGCAGATACCCCTTCTGCCACTACTGGAGGGCGGCTTATGGAGGCGGATCAATCGTCGGCTACAGCTACTTCTCTGCGTGTTCGTGGATTCCAGGAAGTGACCTGGATCGGCACCGTTGAGGGAGATGTCCAATATGCCAAGATAGCGAAGCTTTCCTTTGCAAATGTTGATAAAAAGACATTTGATAAAGGGGCGGAACCTTTTGATTTCTCGGATTATGTTACTGACGGGGCGATTCCTGTTGACGACAGCTTGGAGAAAAATAACTGTACGGATAAAGAACCGGAACAAGAAACCGGTATTACGGAACAAGGGGAGAAGGAATATATCATAGATGCCGATGATGATGCATCGAAGCAGACGGTTCAGTATGACATCCCGCTAATGGGAAAAGACAAAACCGAAATTCCTCATGTCGATGCTGATGAGGGAGAAGAGCAGATCCAAGGGATGGGTGGAGGCTTAGAGCGAGAGACTTTTGAGGTCGATAAGGAGTCTGCAGTGTCCGGTGATGATATACCGCGAGATGGGTTGGAAATAGAGGATGAAAGTAATCCTGTTGATGGTTTGGAGGATGATGATGAGTATTTTATCTGACAGATACGACGTGAACGGCGAAGGATATGAAGTAGATGATACCTGTATCGTGAAGCAGGAAAAGGGATTTTTGCCGTATTCCGAGGAAATTATATACGAAGTGAATACAAAGGATCTTTCATATCACAAAAATAAAGCCTGTGAGAATAAGATTTTTAACCTGCTTACAGCATACCCTTTACTGACAAAAGAGGTATTGTGTGATATTTTAGGTGAGGGGGCATCAGATGTTATTGACAAGCTGTATGATGATGGCATGTTGTCAAGATTTGCCGGCAGGAAGCCTTATGGGGAGAATGCTGCAACCGTGAATTGTTATTTTGTGTCGGAAAATGCCAGGAATACGCTGCATCTGCGTAATATCTGGGGGGAGATCGAGGATATGTCTGTCCCGATGCGCTTAGAGATTGCGGCTCTCTCTAAATGGTGTTCCTATACCTTGAAAAACGGACAGCACGATCATATCCGGATACAATATTATGGAAAAGCGGACAGTAAGGATCATCCCTATCTGGAAGTAGTGATCAAAAAAAAGATCAGACAGGATATATTTCATAGCATTCCTTGTACGTTCCATATCGTTTGTCGACCAAAGAGCGAGGATCGTATGATCCCGTTTTTGGGGACTTTATTAAGATATAATGAGATCATTGATCAGGAGGAACAAAGGAGTGTCACCGGAAAGTCTTTCGTTGTGATCCTGTGCGAAAGCGACGATAATATGGAACACTTCTCTGTGGAACTCAATCATCTGTTCCGTTCCAGAAAGATCGATGTGATCTCATCCCAACGGTTTCTCTTTTCGCTGGAAGAGGATTCCATTGATGATAAAGGTGCTTTTAAATTCCTTCATTTGATCACTTTCCCGGATGCCACGATACGCAGGCAGCAAGTGGCGTTCCGATGAAGCTTTTTGTAAATCATACTTGATTTTTTCTGGAAAAGGTTTTATAATAGCTACATAGATTATTTTACTCTTTTAATGCGTCCCAGGATGGACGATTTTGTAAAAAAATGCTTGCAGAAAGCATAATGGAAAAGGGGAAATTATATCTTTTTTTAAGAAAATAGTGCAGGCTGATCAGAGATTGTCGTTTGACGGTCTCTTTTTTGTTGCCTGCTTTTTTTATAAATTGTAACTAACCGCCGGCACGCTTGTGATCCGGCGGCAAGAGGAAACTTAGAAAAATTGCAACCCCCGCCAGAAGGCGGGAGAAAAGGAGAGATGTTATTATGAAAAAGATGAACAACATGGACAAGGAAACCGCCCTTGAACTCGTGAGCAAGGAAGGGTGGGCGTACAACGACCTTCCCGAAGAACTTCGGGCGGACAAGGAGGTCGCACTCGCTGCGCTGGATTGGCAGCGGAGCCTGCCCGATGACGAGGACGAGGAGGAAGAGGAGTGGAGCATCCTCGAATGGGTTCCTGAATCCGTTCGGAGGGATGAGGTATTCGAGAAAGAGGTGGTGTTGAGAAACATAGCCCTTTTAAGGTACCTCCCGTGGGCCAACCGAGAGGTCGTGCTTGCGGCGATGGAGGAAAGCCCTTGGGCGTTCTCCTATGCTCCCACCGAGCTGCGGGCAGACCGTGAGGTCGCTCTGCAGGCCGTCAGAAAAGACGGAGATTTGCTGGAGTTCGTTTCCCCGGAGCTGCAGGCAGACCGTGAGGTCGTATATGCTGCAGTGTCTCGGGACGGCTGGATGCTGAAGTTCGCATCCCCGGAGCTTCGGGCAGACCGTGCGGTCGTACTTGCGGCTGTTCAGCAGAGCGGGCAGGCGCTCCAGTATGCTTCACCCGAGCTGCGGGCCAACAAGTTTGTTGTGCTGCAGGCAGTGAGGAGTGACGGCTGGGCGCTGGTGTTCTCTTCCCCCGAGTTGCAGGCAGACAGGGATATAATCCTTGTTGCTGCTCTGTCAGCTCCGGAACTCCTGGCGGAATACCGCGAGCACCCTTGGGGTGAAGAGGTAAACCAGGAGCTCACTCAGTTTCTAATAAGAAACTGGTGGGAGTGAGCGCCGGCTACCCTTTCAATTTCAAATGGCTGCCCTTCGCAGTCGCCGTTAAGTCGGAAGTGCGAAGAATAGTAGCCGATTGAAAACTGAATATTGTTAGAAGCACCGGCATGTCTGTGACCGGTGCTAAAGAGGAAAATAAAAAAATTGCAAACCCGCCAGAAGGCGGGAGAAAAGGAGAGATGTTATGATGAAAAAGATAGTAAATCTGACACCCCATGCGGTGTCATTTGTAGCAGAGGACGGCACCCTTCTCATGAAGGTGGAGCCGTCGGGGCAGGTTGCTCGGTGCAAAACCGAGACCCGCGTCGTGGCACAGGTGGAGGTAGATGGGATCCTGATCCCGGAAACCGAGACCGTGTTTGGCGATGTCGAGGGACTGCCCGATCCGGAGGAAGGGGTTATCTATCTCGTCTCGTCTTTAGTCGCTCAGGCGGCAAAGCGCGACGACGTAGTGATCCCGAACGAAAGCGTCCGTGACGCGGAAGGCCGGATCATCGGTTGCAGATCGCTGGGGAGGATCTGATCCAGTAACCAGCGAGTATCAAACAGCTGCCCTTCGTGCAGTCGCCGTTAAGTCGGTATATAGTGTTAAGGAGCGCTTGAACCGAGGGCTGTGCCCATCCTTTATATGGCCAACGCAAAAGCCATGACAGTTTGATAGTATCTCGTCGGCAGATTTCGTCTGTTGTTAAACTATCCGTGTGACGGTCACGTTAGAAAAACGTAGATATGGTACCATGGTTTCATGGTTGAGATGTCGCTGCTGGGACAATCGAGTAAAACCAACTGAGAAGCCACCGGGAACGGATGGTGAGTGGTCAGCAGGAATGATACACACGACGTGGGATGAGAGCCCGCGCAGCACTCTATGTATCGGAGTGTTGCAGAAAAAAAACCTATTGGTACGGTTTTTTCGAGGGATGACGACCAACCGCATTGCGCGGGACAACGCAGGTACGCGGAGAAGGATACCGAGCCTTTTAGGAGGGCTTAGAGGGATTGCGGGAAGCTTTCCCATCCTAACAAAAGGAGCTGCCTTTTCCTCGTTTGGGGAGAGGGCGGTTCTTTTTGATTTTTCTTGATTTTTCTTGCGCTATCCTATATAATGTATCTATAAATTTCCTTATTCAACTTTTTAATGCACTCCATGTTGGGTGATTATGTAAAAAATGCTTGCAGAAAGCATATGTTGAATAGGGAGTTTATTTTTGAAAATTATCGTATAAGACCAATGTGTAAGGATTGTCGTTTACGGCAGTCCTTTTTTATTGCTTTTATGCGTTTTATATAAATAAAAAAAGAAAAGGAGGAAATGGAAATGCCACAAAACGTGAGCAGAACAAACCCATGCCCTATCTGTGGAAAGCCCGATATGTGTTTCTCAAACGACAGAGGAATGGACGGGATTGTCCGTGTATGCGGGAGAATCCATAAGGATATGGTGCAGGGCTTTGACGGGAGAGCCTATAAGATGATCCCGTCGAGAAACAGTCAGTATACTTCGTATGTTGACTACGAGGAAGACCTGAAGAGGCAGGAGCTGCGCCGCAAGGAGTGGTGCGAGGCACACGGGAAACGGTATGTTCCGAAAAACGGAATTGATCTTTCCGGATTCACGCCTGCTGCCGAGGAACCGTGGGAGTACGACAGCTCCATCGTCAAGCCGTTGTCCCATGAAATGCTTGACAAGATCCTGCGTCCCTGGCTGATCCAATCTTTCGTATTGGCACCCTGCCATAAGGCAAAGCTGATGCGGGAGTGGAAGGCAAACCCCCAGATGGCAGAGAATATCTTCGCCAACTGGATTTTGCGGACACTGCCGCCCGAGGACAAGGTACGGGAAGAAGCACCGGCATATTATAAGGTGCATACAGCCGGCAAGACCAGAAAAGAACTCATTGCGGATCTTTTACGGATCTGTAAGGAGAACGGTCTTTCCTCACCGAAAGGTATCCCCGGTATTTACCAGGATGCCCAGACAGGGGAGTGGAAGATCAACGGCAAAGCCGGAATCCTGTTCCCTGTCTATGATGTAAAGGGCCGGATCTACCGCCTGCGTCTGGGTGTGGATACGCCGGATGTGGCGGGAGAGTTTGACGGGAAGAAAGGCACCTTCCGCTTTTACCGGGATATGTGGTTCTTTGATCGGGAGAATAAACCCCGTGAAGAAAAGAGCGTCCTTGTCTGGAAGTACGGCAGGGATTTCAATGAGATCACATTGAACGGAAAAGGGCTGCCGCCCGGCAAGGCTGACGGGAAGTATGTCAATGTTTCGTCTTTCCGTGAGTGGAAGAACTACGAAACACATACGATCGTCAACAAGCTGTCGAATGGCACACGTTCCGGATCCAATGTTTCCTTTTACCGTCCGAAAGACGCGCAGAAAGGTATCGTCTGGGTGACAGAGGGAGAGAAGAAAGCCATGGTGATTTCGGAAGTCCTGAAGGTGCCGGTGTTGTGTGTGCCGGGAGTGCAGACCTACTCTAAGCTCTTTGAGCCGGAGGAAGGCGGTGCTTCCATCATGGAACAGCTTTCAGCCGAGGGAGTGCGTCTTGTTGTCGTCGCTTATGATGCGGACAAGGAAAGCAATGAGGCGGTTGCTTCTGCGGAGCAGGGGCTGCTAAAAGAACTATTCAACCACGGCTTTACCGTAGGGCGTACCATGTGGAATCAAGCTTTCGGGAAAGGCATTGATGATTCCATCATGGAAGGTGTGATGCCGCAGATCTCTGTGGTCAGCTTTGACTAGACTTCATGCCGCCGGCACGCTTGTGATCCGGCGGCATGAGGACCTTGAAAATTAGTAAACCCGCCAGAGGGCGGGAGAAAAGGAGAGATGTTATTATGAAAAAGATGAATAAGGAAACCGCCCTTAAGCTCGCGAGAAAGGACATCAATGCATTCTATCAGCTGCCTCTGGCGCTGAAGGATGATGATGTCGCCCTGGCAGCGCTTGAAGGCTCCGGGTGGGCTATAGAATATAGGGGACATGATTGCGAGGGGTTCCCCATGTTCAGATGCCCTTTGGACTACGTATCCGCAGGGTTACGTGGCAACAAGGGGTTCGCCCTTCAGTGTGTTTCCCACAACGGGAGACTGCTGAGATACCTTAAACCGCTGCAGGCAGACAAGGAGGTTGTGCTTGCTGCAGTGCGGCAGAACGGCTACGCGCTGAAGTACGCGTCGCGAGAGCTGCAGGCCGACCGAGAGGTCGTGATGGAGGCCGTTTGGAGCAGGGGAGGGGCGCTGGAGTACGCTTCGAGAGAGCTGAAAGCCGACAAGGAGGTCGTCCTTGCTGCAGTGTCTCAGGATGGCGAGGCGCTACAGCATGTATTCCCCGAGATGCAGGCAGACAAGGAGGTCGTGCTTGTCGCAGTGCGGCAGAACGGCTATGCGCTGCAGGATGCTTCGCGAAAGCTGAAAGCAGACCGAGAGGTCGTGCTGGAAGCGGTAAAGCAGGACGGCACCGCGCTGATGTTCGCTTCCCCCGAGCTGCGGTCAGACAAGGACATGGTTCTTGTCGCAGTGCGGCAGAACGGCTATGCGCTGCAGGATGCTTCATCCGAGCTGAGAGCAGACCGAGAGGTCGTGCTGGAAGCGGTGAAGCAGAACTGCATAGCACTGTTTTACATGCTGGAAGCGGTAATGCAAAACGGCAGGGTGCGGCGGTATGAATCCCCCGTGGACCTGGAAGACCGGGAGCTCATGCTGGAAGCTGTAAAGCAGGACGGCAGGATGCTGAGCCATGCTTCGCGAGAGCTGGCAGCAGACCGAGAGCTCGTCCTTGTTGCAGTGCGGCAGGACGGCTGGGCGCTGGCGTCAGCTTCCCCCGAGCTGAAAGCCGACCGAGAGGTCGTGCTGGAAGCGGTGAAGCAGAACGGATGGGTACTGGAGTGCGCTTCCCCCGAGCTGAAAGCCGACCGAGAGGTCGTGCTTGAAGCGGTGAAGCAGAACTACAGGGCACTGGAGTGCGCTTCCCCCGAGCTGCAGGAGGAGCTGAAAGCGGCGATCGCCGTACCCGAAAACTAAATATTGTAAAAAGCACCGGCATGTCTGTGACCGGTGCTAAAGAGGAAATAAAAAAATAGTAAACCCGCCAGAGGGCGGGAGAAAAGGAGAAATGTTATGATGAAAAAAATGAAAAAAGAAACAGCCCTTGAACTCGTGAGAAAAGAGGGATGTCGGCTAAGAGAGTTGTCCGCAGAGATGTGCGACGACAAAGATGTCGTGATTGCGGCAGTGCGGCAAAACGGCTACGCTCTGGAGTATGCGTCCAGTGATCTGCGGGCAGACCGTGAGGTCGTGTTGGCTGCAGTGTCTCAGGATGGCTGGGCACTGGATTATGCTTCTCCTGAGCTGCAGGCAGACCGTGAGGTCGTGTTGGAAGCGGTAAGGCAGAGCGGCAGGGCGTTGGTGTGCGCTTCCCCCGAGATACAGGCAAACAAGGATGTAGTTCTTGTCGCTGTGAAGCAAAACGGCTTGGCGCTGGAGTACACTTCACCTGAGCTGAAAGCAGACCGTGAGGTCGTGATGGAGGCTGTGAAGCAGGATGGCTGGGTACTGGATTATGCTTCTCCTGAGCTGCAGGCAGACCGTGAGGTCGTGTTGGAAGCGGTAAGGCAGAACGGCGATGTGTTGGGGTTAGCTTCCCCCGAGCTGCAGGCAGACCGTGAGGTCGTGATGGAGGCCGTTTGGAGCAGGGGATGGGCGCTGGAGTACGCGTCGCGAGAGATGAAAGCAGACAAGGAGGTCGTCCTTGCTGCAGTGTCTCGGAACGGCTTGGCGCTGAAGTACGCTTCCCCCGAGCTGCAGGCAGACAAGGAGGTAGTGATGGAGGCGGTGAAGCAGAACGGCGAGGCGTTGGAGTGCGCTTCCCCAGAGCTGCAGGCAGACCGTGAGGTCGTGTTGGAAGCGGTGAAGCAGAACGTCTATGCGCTGAGGTTCGCCTCCCCAGACATCCAGACAGAGCTAGGCGATTCTTTTTTCAAATGGCAAAGGAGAAATGCCATAATGGAAAATATTAACGAGCTTGAAGCTCCATTCACCCACAATATGGCAGCTGATGTCATGGAGTGCTTTGAGGATTTTCTGGACGAGCATGGTATCACGATTCCCTCTGAAGATAGGGATGGGGACGAAGGAGAAGCCAGGCTGTACGGAATGGCGTATGAAAACCTGATGGATCAGGTAGAGGGGATCATAGTCGATGCACTGAAAGAAGCCGGTGTTGACCATGTTCCCTACCGATTCCGATAAGGGGGTATGTGTATGAGAATAATAATGTCGGGTAAAAGGAACCCCGATTTCGTTCCTGAGATCGGATGGAGTGATATCCCTTTTAGAAAATACCTTGCGAGCCGTATCGTGACTCCTGTAGAGATCGTGAGGACGTTGAGAAATAATGACACGACCGATTGGTCAATTGGGGAACTCATTTTCTTTGCAAGGTATGAGGCGGGAAAAGCAATTGAGGGATTGGATTATGTTTGATGAAAAGCCGCCGCACACTCGTGACTTTAGTCGTGAGTTAGGCGGCTTTTCTTGCATTTTATGAAATTGCATGACGCGCAATCCCCCTCTGCTTTAGCTGAGGGGAATATACGCATAGTGCGCATGTCTTGGACAGAGAACGTTAGCAAGTCAGTAGACAGCTATCATTAGCAGGTGCTCCTAACATGTTTGTTGGGAGCATCTTTTTTTGAATAAAACAAGTATATTATATTTTTTCTTGATTTTTTTTCCCTAATCCTATATAATAAGTTTATAAATTTCCTTATTCAACTTTTTAATGCACTCCATGCTGGGTGATTATGTAAAAAATGCTTGCAGAAAGCATGTGGTTGAATAGGGGGATTTTTTATTTTCAAAAATTAACATATAGACACAGCGAATAAGGATTGTCAGTTTGGCAATCCTTTTTTTTGTTGTCTTTGTATGCTGATTTTAAATATAAAAATGCCGTAGAGACGGCGGAAAGGAGGAACCGTATGGTTATAAGGCTATGCGGAAAGATTGACATTCTGGAAAAGGAAAAAAACGAAACGATCATTGACTTTTCTGAGGCTGTCAAAAAGTATCATCGGAGCTCATCCTGTACTGCGGATGAGTTCTGTAAGGCTGTGTCGGTAGAAGGACTGACGCTGGAAGAGGCTGCCATCTTGTATGGTGACGTCCAAAGGACAGAAGGAAGTAACGTGATCCTGTTCCAGGGAAAGCGCAGATTTCCGATGTGGCAGCAGGAGAAAGGGGGATTGGTGTCATGAAGATTTTGGATCCTGAACTTCTGCTGCAAAACATAGGGGAGGCCAAGGAGGTCGAACTTATGGAGCTTAAAAGCGGGAAAATTCTTGCTGTTGATGGAATGGAGCCAGGACTATGTGAAGCTTTTTCCCTGTTTGATCAGTTCATGAGTAAAGATCTGGATGAGGCAAGACAGACTATCACGCTCGATCAATTGGCTCAGATTGCAGAACATCTGAGTACAATGGAGGATCTTTTGTGTGGTAATGCACAGAGTGCACCCAGGTACTCATCAATCAGTATCCGGCTCGCTAAAGTCAGATCAAAAAGGAGGGTTATCTGATGGAAAAAGAATTTCAGATCGATGGGTTGCGGGACGCGGCAGATGCGATGTGTTTTCGCTTTACAACCAAGAAAGAAGGATACCCCGTGATCACAAAGGTCATAGGATATGAGACTCTCATGAAGATCCTGAAAGATTCTTACCGAGAGGAGGAATCCTGGATCAACATGGGAAAACTGCCTGAAGGGTACATTGATGGCAGTAAGAGCATGACGGGGAAGTGGCGCGTTAAGGTTTACCGCCCTGCCCAGACAAGAGCTTTCATGCTAAAGCAGGACGGAGTAAAGATGCCCCTAACCTTTATGATCCCTTGGCCGGCACTGTTATTCGAGATCGATAATAATGGATCCGGAAAAGTATGTATTGTGAAAGGTACATATGAAAAGGTCAAAAAGGACTATTGGGCGAGAAGGCTGAAAGGCTACAGTTACCCGTTTGGTAATGTATCCGATTCTGGCGGTATCTGCATGGGGAACATCAACCGAAAGGTTTCCCGCATGGAAGATACGGACGGGTACGTGGAGGCTTTTTATGACGGTGTGACTAATTTTGATTACATCGCAGGTAAAAAAGGCTTTACCAATGGTCTTGGCCAGATGGAGGCATTACAACGGATCTCAAAAAGAAAAAGTTTTCCTTATGAATGGCTTTATGAGGAAACGTACAGTTTTTTGAGTCCGGAAGAAAATTAAATAGCGCACTGGCATGAATATATGATCCAGTGGCAAAAAGAGGTAACTATAAAAAATAGTAGAGCCGTCCCGAAGGGCGGCAGAAAGAGAGGACAAGATATGAGCGATTTATTTGGACAGATGGGGTTTGATTTTGGATTCGATTCTTTTGATGATGAGGATGCGGATTTTACCCCCATTAAGAAGGAGGAGAAGAAACCCGAAAAGAAGGCTGCGGCAGCGAAGTCTTCGACCGCAAAGAAGAGCGTGTCGAAGAATAACGGCGCTAAGAAAGTGAAGCTGGATCTTCCGGTGACATTTATTGGACGTTCTTTCCGATACACTGTAGAAGGTGAGGGCGAGACGACGCTTCAGGCGGCAGCAGAGAAGCTGTACGAAGCTGGTTTCAAGGAAGTGGCACACGAAGACCTGCGGTTTGTGAAAACCACAGAAAACGAGGTTGTCATATCCTACAAGAACCTCGCTGCAACCAGCGGTGACACCCTGGTGACGCTTCCGGTCACAGTGATCGACGGCCAGAAAATCATCGAGTACAGTGAGAAGGAATCCTTCGATCTGGAAGAGGAAGATGATCTTACTGTCGAAATCCTGCGTAGCAAGGGGCTGAATGATGCGGCCTACGAAGGAGTAGCACTGGACTACGATCCTACAAGCGGGATTGCATTGCCGGTCTTTGAGGAACTGGTTTCCCCGGAGAACACGCAGGAAGGTGATACCCTGTACTGCATCGGCAGACAGGTCACTGTTTCGGACCCTGCTACTGTAGTAGAGGATCATCTGGGTGAGCTGCCGGAGAAAGTGAATGCGGTTTTCGCAAACCCTGCAGACGGCATCTACTTCGCATACATGAAGCCGGACAGCTACGGTGAGCAGATCGACCGCTCCAAGTTCGGGGTGAACGAGGGAGAAAAGGCAAAGAAAGCGGAAGAGAAGTTTGTTCTTCCCGTCAAGGTCTGGATACCAATGTTCAACCAGGAGATCGAGGTCACTGCCGAGCAGGTAGGAGAGGAGAAGCCCACGTGGGAGAAGATCCTGGATTTTCTGAAGAAGTCCGTGAGGGCGCTGAACTCTTCCGACAGAAAGGTTGACCACATGTTTATTCCAGAAGAGAATAAGCTGTGTGTGGCGATCTATTCCGGGACGAAGGGTGCCATGCCCCAGACGAGAGAGGAGGTGGAGCGGTTCGTTGAATCGCTCTGCATTCCGGAATCGGTGCTTTCGGAGATTGTATCCTATTTTGCTGAGGATCTTTCCAAGGAAAGCATCGTGCAGGTGTGGAGGGAGAACGGAGAATACAAGGTTGTGATGCCTTGCAAGGAGGATTCTTCCAGGATTCATATTTCCTATACGTTCCCTCTTGATACAAGTGGTGAATTTATCGGAACGATCCACTCCCACAACACCATGCCGGCTTTCTTCTCGGGTGTGGACGATAAGGACGAGCTGGAGATCCCCGGTCTGTACGGAGTGATCGGACGGATCAGTGACAAGGGGGATCATTATGATTTCGAGTCCCGGTTCAGATTTACCCTCGGTGAAGGTAAAGCTCCGGTAGATCTCCAAATCGACAAGATTTTCAAGGAGGTGGCGTAACATGTTGGCAATCGAAAGTAAGATATCTGATCTGTATTCTTCCATGTCTTTTCTGAAAGTCAAAAATGACTATTTTGATATCGGAAAGGTACTTTTCACGTTTGTGAAGACGGACAAGGATGGGAAGGCTACAGCTGATGCCATTGACTGCTGCCTCTCCTTTGCTGAGGCTTCCGAGTTCTGTATGAGTATCCTGCATGGGCGCATAGAACGTCCGGCGGGTAATGCGGATGCATGGAAGTCAGGCATAGGCGGTGTCCACGAAGAGGATGCCAAGAAGAGAGGACTCCGGACGGACGGGCTTGCGGTAGCGAGATGGTTTTCGATCCAGTCGGCAAATTCTGGCTGGGCGAGGTTTACGGCGTTCCAGACCGGCGGTAAGACAGCTCCTAACGGGCTGATCGTGCCGGAAAAGAACTGTGCAAAGACCGCTATTACCGTGCCGATCCCCACGGAGCAGAAACTTCGGCAGATGGCTTGCGAGGTCTTAATGGCTATGAATGCATATCAGACAGCCAGATATATGACCGGCTGGGAAGTGTTCCTGCAGGATCTTGCGGAGAAGCGGAAGAAGCCGAAGGATGAAAAAGCAGCGGAGCCTGCGAAGGCTCCGGAACAGCCTGCGAAAGCAAAGGCACAGACGGAGCGGAAAGTCCTGAACCTTGACTGTTATTATACAGAAAAGAAGGGTTCTTTCTATGAGATCCGCGGTGCCAAGAGCGACGCCCATGTATTCCGCATGGTAGTGCCGGTCATTTCTGATGATGAGCCGGGTGTACTGGAGTCGGACGCAAAGTGGCAGCTGGCTGATGTCATTATCTACGAAAAGTATCTGAAAAAAGATAGTGACAGGAGCGGGGAGCTGCAGGCGGCGATAGAGAAAGCTGCAAACGGAAGTAAATCGTTCAACATCAAGAATCTTACCCTGATCGTGGGAGATGTCAAGGACGGCTTCCGACAGCTGATCTACCGGGCTGCATAAAAATAGAATAGTAAGGCCTAACCCATACAGGGGCATATGCGGAGCATCCCTGTATGGGAGGGATGCTCAATACTATGAAAGCCGCCGAGGGCGGGGAAAGAGGTATGATATGAAGATGGATTTTGAAGAATTTTGCAGTGAAGTATTTGAGAGCATTCGTGGGTATCTGCCGGAAAACTATAGGGATGCCAGCGTAGATATTCAGAAGGTTACGAAAGGGAACGATCAGATACTTACCGGTATTGTGATCCGTGACGATGACTCTGAAATCGTTCCCGTTATCTATCTGGAGGGATTTTATGAGGAATACAAGCTTTGCGGAGAGATGAAGAGAGTCCTTCAGGATATTGTAGAGCTTCGTCTTAAGAGTGAAGCGCCATCATGCGATATATCTTGGATAAACGATTTTGATCAGGTAAAAGATAAGATCAACTGTCGTCTGATCAATACCGCAATGAATGCCGAATACCTTTCGAATAAGCCGCATACGCTGATCGCTGATCTGGCTGTGGTCTACGATGTGGACTATAGTGATCCGAAACTCGGGCAAGGAAAAGTAGTTATTACCACTGACCTTATGAAAAAAAGGTACGGAGTTACTACGGAGGAGCTGCACGAGGCAGCGATGCTTAATCTGTCAAATTCTCAGATCGTGTTCAGGAGTATGTGGGACTATTTGATGGAAAGGGATCCCGGCTGGATGAAAGTAGATAACGAGGCATTCATGCTTTCCCAGGCTGACGAGGATTTACAGATGTATTGCCTTACAAATAAGGAGTGGAGCTACGGTGCTACCGCGATCCTCGACAGTAAAACCATGAATATGATATCTTTGAAGATGGGAGGAAACTTTTTTATTTTACCCGCTAGCGTCCATGAATGTTTCATTCTTCCTTTTCGTAATGCAAAGTTAGGGGAGCTTGAAGATATGGTTCGGCAGGTAAATAAAGAAGTAGTCCTGCCGGAGGAGCAGCTTTCTGACCACGTATACTTGTATGATGCCGATGCCAAAAAGATTGTGCGTGCAGACAAGTATCTGGATAAGATGAAGTTGCAGGCGTCATAGTCGTAGAGACTATTGCATTGCCTGGGAAATCTGTTCAATAGTTGAAAAAAGGCACATACAGAGAGTGTATAAAGTCGGTATGTGCTGAACGGAAAAGATTAAGAATGAACTGCCGGATCCTTTGGGTGACGGCAGTTCTTTTGTTTTGCCAATTTTTCTTGATTTTTTCGCCACAATCCAGTATAATATGACTATAAATTTCCTTTTTAACCTCTTAATGCACTCCGAGCTGGGTGATTATGTATGAAATGCTTGCAGAAAGCATACGGTGAAAAGGAGAATTTAATTAAAAAATGATCGTATAAACGCAACGTAAGGATTGTCTTTTTAAGGCAGTCCTTTTTTTGTTGTCTTTATGCGTTGATTTTATATAAAACTATCAAATTGCCTGCGGGCAGAAAGGAGAGGTTATGAAAAAAGAAAAAAAAACCACCGGGCAATACGATCTGTTCTCGCTTTTGGATCTGCCGATGCCGGATATCGTCCAGAAAGCACCCGTGAGGTGTGAAGTGGAAGATGCTGCAGAGGTTGGAGAAGAAAAAGAGAGCTACCTCGTCCGGGAGGAGAGGATCACCAACCTTGCGAGAGAACATCTTAAAAGGCAGGTGGATCGGTTTTCCTTATCCTCTGTTGAGGAAGTGCTCTACGGGGCAGAGATCAAGATGGAGGAGATGGGAAACCGGGAGCTTTTCTTAAAGCTCCGACAGATTGCTGCGGTTTTCTTGAAAGCGCTGCAAGGACAGGGTGCAGAAGAAACCCGGCTTGTTGAGAAGCAGATCGAAGAGCTGACCAACGGGAGACTAAGAGTTTCTCTTTGTAACAGGCCGGACGTGCTTCGGTCGTTCAAAGCAGAGAGCGGAGATGATGCACTCAGGTGCGAGGTGAAAAATGGCGCGACAAGCGTCGTTTTTTATTCCGTGCGCGACAAATCGCTGCCACTTGAACGTAGGCTCTATATCATGAAGGATGCAGAGCAGACACTGATGATGGATATCAGGACCATCATGGCAGCTTGTATGCTTTATGCCGCATTAGAGAATGGTCTGAAGGATCCGGACACGGAAAAGATCGTCCTGGAGCAGATGGAAGGTGAGTTAAAGCCTTTTGAGGATCTCTTTATCGAGGAGGCTTCCTTTGGGAAGTGGAGATACAAGAAGATCATCTTTAGGCAGGCCTGGAGCGTCCTGTACTATCACGGGAACCTGTTCCGGGCATTCCGCACGATCTACAAGATCAAGCACAGTGCCATGGAGCAGGTCAAGGAGTACAAGGATTCTGTTGGAAACTATGCCAAATCGTATATGCTCAAGAGCAACATTCCGAAGAAAACCGTTGCAGCAATGGAGAGATCCTTGCTAAATAGTGCCTTTGGATTTGTTGAGTATGACGAAGAGGTGGATCTGCAGAAGGTAGGGCAGATCGAGAAACAGTTCCAGGCGGTCAGGGAAACATATTTCCCGATGATAGACTGTTCCGGCAATGCGATACGGTTCCGTAAGTTAGGGAACCATAAAGCGAGCGGGCTGTACTATCCCGGAATGAAGTGTCTTTGCGTGGATTTCCGTACAACGGACTCTTTTATCCATGAGTTCGGGCACCTGATCGACTATGAAATGGGATCACTGTCCCTGCTGCCGGAGTTCTATGAGATCCGGCAAAAGTATGAGAGCTGCTTAAAAAGGGCTCTTGGTGGTACAAAGGGTAAGCTGAAAGGGAAATACAACATGGCTTATTACTTAAAGCCCACCGAGGTCTTTGCGAGGAGCTTTGAGAGGTACTGTACGGATATCCTGGGCATCAAGAATGATCTGCTGCCTGTGGAGTATCCGGAAACCTTCTACCCGTCTGATGAGGAATATATCAAGCTGGTGGAAGAGTATTTCAATAACATTATTAAGAGAGGAGGTGCTGTTGATGAGACAGCAGGAGGCACTAAAAAAGATGTGGCTTAACGAAGCCAAAGTCGGCAGCGTCCTTACGGGCGTGATCGCCGGTGCAAAGAGCGGACGGGTGGACGAAAATGCCTGTCTGTTCACCATGTTCGACAAGACCGGCGAGCTGGAAGCCATGATCCCCGCGGGTCGTAACAAAGGGGTGATCGAGGACGGGATCTATGTCTTTGAAATGAGCGTAGTGATCAAGAAAGGGCATAAGACCGCCATCGTAAAAGAATGGAGAAAGGCGGAGCCTACCGACACGTACAGCCCCATGGATATCTATACTGGTCTTGATCCGGAACGGATCTTGCTGTACCAGAAAGTGATCCGTGGTGCAATCGCAACGGTTGCAAAGCAGGACAAGGACAAGAGAGGGTTTGATACCCTGCTGAACCTGTACTTTACAGGGGAGGAAATGAATATCCTTGCCAGCCGTCCAGCATCCGTGAACGGAGTGGGGAGATATGCCGGAGGAGCGCTCGCACTGGTAACGAACCTTGCGGTTCTGACAAAAGACTTCGCCTATGACCTGCAGAAGATGGGGAACGGGCTTTATGGTGAGCAGTGTGATTATGCACTGATGATCACAGCCTGTCTTTTGTCGATGGCTGGGATAGCGGAGTATGTAGGAGACGATTCCAGAAAGTCTCCGAAAGGTCTCGCAAGGGGATATTACTCCGTCCTCCAGACAAGGCTTGAGCCTTTGATGGAACAGGCGGGTGTAGCGCCTTATGAGCAGGATAAGCTCTTTAACATGCTCCACTGTATGTTTCCGGGGACGGGAGCATTGAAGTCGGTGACATGGGAAGCTAGCATCTGCCGCGCGATCATGGCTCTGTATACAGAGGTCGATGAGGTTGCGGCATATCTTGCGGAGGCACCCAGCGAGGAGGATCTTGCGAGGGGCTACCGTTACAGCGAGCGCCTGAACAGGATGTTCGTGATCCCGATGGAACAGACGGCAGCAGCAGGGGGGAAGGCGGGTGATGCACATGAGAACGCATCGTAACCCCATTCTGGAGAAAGTCCGGACAGATACCCGTGGAGCAGTGATGCTTTACGGTCCGAAAGGTCTTTTCCAGACAGAAGATGCCTTATACCTTGCAAAAAAAGTCCTGTCCGATGAACCGGAGGGGCATCCGGATTTCATAAACTACGTCGGGATCACACCCGGCGTAGAAGAGGTTAACGCGGTCAGTGAGAAGATGAACCTTCTTCCCGCAAGAGCAGACCGGTATGTGGTGATACTGGATCATCTGGAAAAGATGTCAGTAGCTGCACAGAATAAGCTCTTGAAGGTTTTGGAAGAGGGTAATGCGTTCTTTATCCTGATCGCAAACGGCTTTGTGTTGGATACGATCCGTTCCCGTGTCTTTACGGTCTCCTACAGGCCGTACGGGGTGGAAGAGTTTTCTAAGATCACCGGCATGGATGAGGCTGCCTGCTATGTGTATGGCGGCTGTCCGGAGGGGATCGAGGAAAACGAACTGGAGCCGGTATTCAGACAGGCCGGGGAAGCGCTTGCGAAAGGTGATGCAAAGAAGCTGATGGAAGTCCTGCATCTTGTCAAAGAGAAGGATCCGGACAGCTTTTATGAGAAGGCAAAGGATTATGTGCCTTCGCTGTTTGCCTATTTCGGACATGTGCTTCAAACAAGTAACTTTAAAAACAGTTGTAAGGCGGCAGAATATGCCATCGCCTGTGAGAACCGCAGCTATGTGGCTGCGGATTTCTTCCGGGATGTGGTGAGCCTGCTGCCGGAGAGGAGAAAATAAATGAGTCTTTATAATGAGGAACGCCCGCAGACCTTTGCGCAGGTTGTGGGGCAGCAGACCGTGCTGAAGCAGATGCGCAGAAAGATCAAGGAGGGGAGGTTCCCGAACACGGCACTTTTGACCGGCCCCAGAGGAACCGGAAAGACAACGTGTGCGAGGATCATCGCCAAAGCACTGAACTGTGAGAACCCGTCCGAGGACGGTGAACCTTGCTGCCAGTGCGAAAGCTGCCTTGCCATCGCCTCTGAGACATCCCCTACCGTAGTGGAGATGGATAGTGCTACCCATAACGGCGTGGAGGATGTCAGGGCACTGATCGAGAAAGCCAACTTCATTCCTTCCGGAAAGAAGAAGGTGTTCATTCTTGACGAGGTGCATATGTTCTCGCAGCAGGCATGGAATGCATTGTTGAAAACTCTGGAGGAGCCGCCGGAGAATACGGTGTTCCTGATGGCGACCACGGAACTGAACAAGGTTCCGCCTACGGTGCTGTCCCGCTGCGTCAAGTTCGATTTCCGGAAGATCAACGAGATCGATATGAGTGATTATCTCTTTGACGTGTGTAAGAGATATGAGATCGGGATCGAGCCCGCGGCATTGAACGTGGTGGTCAGGCAGTCTGACGGCTGTGTGAGGGACGCGCTTTCGATCCTGGAGCAGTTCGTGGGATACGACGTGTTGGAAGCTGAGACCGTACTGGATATGCTCGGCATGACTTCCATGGATAAGATCTATGGTATGCTCGGCGGTATCATGGAAGGGGACGCGATAAAGGCACTGTCCGTGGTCTCTGAGTGCGAGGAGAGAGGCAAATCCCTTCTTCTGCTCATCAAGGGTTGTCTGGAAGTGCTGACGGAGCTTATCTCCTGCAAAGCCGGAAACAGTGGGTGCGGAAATGCGGTCAAAAAGATCGCAGAAACCGCGACGGAAGCAAGGCTTGATGCCGTGCTTGCGTCCTTCCTGGAGATCTATCCGATTCTCCAGAAGCGAGAGAGCATGGGATTCCTTGTGAAGTCCACGATCATGAAGATCCTTTCGACAGAGAGCTTCTTAAGCCGTATGGAGAAAGACATCATTGATCTGAAGACATACAGAGAAGCACATCCGGCTGTTACCGTATCTGTGGCGGCAGCAGGCATGGAAACTCCGAAAGCGGTGGTATCTGCTGCTCCTGTAGTTCCGAAAAAGGCAGAGCAGAAGGCAGGGCCTATGGTGGAAGACCAGAAACCTGCCAAACCTGCTGACAATGTAGTTCCGTTCCCGGCAAAGGAAACCTCGGAGGAATACGATTTTGATTTCCATCCGGGCTTTGAGGATCTTGGAGCAGATGCCGCACCTTCCCTTCAGGAAGAGATGGCGTTGTTTGATGATCCTGAGCCTAAACCGGAACAGAAAGACACACCGGCACCCGGGGTAAAAGCTGAAGCTGAGGCATCTGCTGATGAGGCAGACGATGAAGCAGACGCAGGATCCAGGGAGAAGGAAACCGTGATGCACGAAAGCGCTGTGATGAGTTTTGACGAGATCATGGCAAAGATGCAGAACGGTACCCTTGGTGCTGTGGCAAAGCAGGAGGAAGAGGACGAGGAGGACGAGGAATCAGACGAAACCGAGTCTTCCGGAAAGGAAGAAGGCCCCGCGGAAGAAGAGGAATGTCAGGAGCCGGATTTTTCGGCGTTTGATATGTTCTTATCCGGCGGGTTTGCCAGGCTGTGATGAGGATCTCTCACAGCCTGAAACAGCCAAAAAAATCATAAAGCTGATACCGAAAGGGATCGCAGATTTTTCGGCTGTAAAGCATTTGAAACAGGTGTTGAAGGAGATTGCCAATTAAGGCAGTCTCCTTTTTTCATTTAAGGAGGAAATAACTATGAAGTATATCATCAATTTATGCAAATTGTGTGATGAAATGTATCACATGGATTGCAATATGGCCATGTTGGAGGGGGGAAAAAAGCTGATGCTCCACAATGAGATCTCGTGTCTGATAGAGGTGAGAGATAAGAAGATTGCCATGAAAGGTGGAACCCATATCGGCACGGAGGTTTTTGAATGGAGCGATAAGGAAGGGGATGCATATGCCTGGGTACTGGAAGAGTATCATCCGGGGATCACTGAGCAGATCATTGATCTAGTGGAAAGAACGGACGGTGCTACTTTCCGTATTTATCAGCTGCGGGAGGAAGAAAGGTTTCAGCCTCTTCACTTCAAACCTCTTGAATGGGTGAATAAAATAGGGGTTGAGGTAAATGTCATGAATTATGAAATGACATATTACGGTCCCCTTGCAAGGGATACCAGTCTTGATGATCTATATTACATCTTTAACGCAAAACGTCCGGAGGATTTTTACGGGCATTCCATGAGCGTCAGTGATGTGGTTGTGATAGACAAGAACGGGAGGACAGAATCCTTTTATGTTGACAGTTTCGGTTTCCGAACTATTGACTTTTTTTCACGGAATTCAAGAAAGGGGGCGGCGTGATGGATATGGAAAAGATCTACAAAGCTTTTCCGAAAGTATCCTCCGTTGAACTGGATCGTGTGGTCACTTACTTGGAAGCCGGCGGGATGTTTCCCGTAAAAACGGTAAAGACGAGAGGGACGATACTTTGCAGGGATGAGGCACTTTCCATTGACAGTGACGTGATCCAGCCATTTTCTCTGCCTGAAGCGGTGCGGTATGCCATGGATACGGCAGCAGCCTTTGAAGCACATCTGGTAAGAAAGATGAACTACATAAGGCGGGAAAGCCGAGAGAAGGATGAACTCTTAAGGGAGCTGCGCCGAGTTCGGAAGGATAGGCTGGCTCTGGAGGAAATGAAGAAAAATATCAAAAAGGCGGCAAAAGCTGCCTAGAAAGGAGTGTATATATATGGCAAACAGATCAAATGCTATATATGAGAGAGATATGTTCCTGTTAGCGTTCATGGATCCGGAAGGATTCAATGAGGTGCAGCAGGAATATGATGAAAGCGACCTTGATTCTTGTGATGAGGGTATCAAGGAGTGCGAGGGAATGCTTGCGTGGGCAATTGAAAGTGGGAACCAGGAAGAGATCAGAACCTGGAAACGCTATCTCCAGCAGGCAAAGACGGAAAAAAGGATGATCCGCAAGATGATCGAAGAACAATCTGATGAAAGGATGTTTTTGACAGCATAGACCGATCATGATGGAGAAGTGGGATTGAATAAGGCCGAACCACTTGGGGGTGTACAGATACACCTGATTGTAGTCACGAGGCCTGATCTGTGTTGTTATTCTGCCTATGGGCAGCATTACATCCAAAGTCAATCTTGCGGAAATCCTAGAGAGCGCTCCGAAAAATATCATCATTCAGGACGCTTTCACAAAAGCATACAGTGTGCTTTCAAAGTATGAGAAGGAGAAGGTGATGTGTTCCATCTCCGGTGGGTCAGATTCTGATGTTATCCTTGATATCTGCTCCAGACTTGATCCGGAAAAGAAGATACATTATGTATGGTTCGATACCGGCATGGAGTATTTGGCCACAAAAAGCCATCTGCAGTATCTTGAGGATCACTACGGAGTCAAGATCCAGCGGGAACGGGCGATAAAGCCGATACCGGTAACCTGTAAAACGTATGGAGTGCCATTTCTGAGCAAACAGGTAAGTGAGTTTGTAATGCGCCTGCAGCGACATGGATTTGATTTTGCAAAAGGCGACAGGAGCTTTGAAGAACTGTATGCAGAGTATCCAAGATGTAAAAGTGCGTTGGAATGGTGGTGCAACTGTAAGCCAGGAAACCGTCCTCATTCGAGGTTGGAGATCGGCTGGAATATGGGGCTTAAAGAGTTCATGATCCAGAATCCACCATCATTCCAAATAGCAAATAAATGTTGTAAATATGCCAAATCGGGACCGGCTTACAGGCTGATTCAAAAGAATGGCTATGAGCTGCGGATCTCCGGTGTACGTAAGGCAGAGGGGGGAGCACGTTCCAGTACATATAAGAATTGCTTTTCGCAAGGTGATTCCGGGAAGATCTCGGAATACAGACCTATCTTCTGGTTTTCCAATGCAGATAAGAAGGAATACTGTGATCACTATGGGATAAGACATAGTGACTGCTATGAAGTATATGGGTTGCGCAGGACGGGATGTGTTGGATGTCCCTGTTCCTGTTGTCCGGAAGCGGAACTGGATGTGTTACTCAGATATGAGCCTAAGTTGTTCCATGCTGCATTGAATACTTTTGCAGACAGCTATGCGTATATGGAGGCATATAGGGCTTTTAGGCTCAGCAATAGAAAAGAAAAGGAGAAGAGAAGAAATGAAGCTGCATGAATATATTATGCAAAACACAGCGGACGGGGCAGAGGTGACGGTCTGGGATACCGTATACGATATGGAATCCTATTTTTACCACGAGGATGCTCCGGAGGATATCTGGGATAAGTCAATGGAAAGGCTGCAGAAGCTCCTGACTGTCAAAGAAGTACGGGAAAGAGGAGTGGTAGTAGACCTCTGGGGACTTATCGAGTACAATCTTGATGCCCTTATTCAAGCTGGCTTGTTCAGCAAGGGTGGTACAGAGGCTATCATGGATTCCATGGAAGCTGTAATTTCCGGTTATGTATCGGAAGAATGGCTTAAACGGTTTGTAACCGTTCTGAGGGATCCAGAAGAAAAGATAGAAGCGGATAAATCCGCGAAGGAGGTGTAGTATGAAGAAATTAGTTGTAAAAGGGTTCTTTTTCTGTTACGAGGGAGAAACCTATAAAAAGAAATATAGTCCTGCGGATCTTGCGTATGAAGCAAGACTCATGGATGAGATACGGGAGGGCATAGCAGGGTGCAACATGCATGGTATGGACCTGCTCCGTGATCTCCCTGTATCCGGAGAAGAGAACGAGAGGTTGTTTTATCTCTATCTCAAAGGCGATGGGGCTTTTGAGGGCGAGATCCTTTCCGTAGAGCTTTCTGAAAAGGTGATCGGTGAGTCGAGAGGGTACGAGTACGTTGCGGTGCTTGACTATGATGTTGAGAATGCCTGCCATACCTTCTTTTCTGCGAAAGGCAAAGCGGACCTTATGCTGAAACAGCGGCAGGAATGCTTGGAGCGACTTCGGATTCTCGGTGTGCTGCCGAACGTGCGCAAGGAGTTCAAGGAGGAGCAGAAATTAAACTGTTCTGAATACTACGGTGCGCTGTTCTGGCTGTCTGATGAAGTGGAGGCTATGGTTCGTGATTTTGAGAAAAAGTACGGTGCCATGGTCTACCATGTAGTTAAGTCCCGCACCGAGTTCGGTGACGCTTATGCCTTCTTGTATGTATCGAAAGATACAGAGGAATGGAAAAGAGACCGGGAGTACCTCAAAACAGACGGCGAGGCGATAGCTTACGTTGTCAACGGTGAGGTCGCAGAGTTAGGTTCCGTCGGTGTGCGTCCCCAGTATGGCGGCGTAGTACGGACATGGTAAGGAGGTATGGGCATGACTATTAAAAATGTCATAAAACTGCAGGGATGGCAGGCAGAATGCGATACCCAGGGCAGCCGGTCGATGGATGTTCAAGTTGCGTTTTTAAATGGAACAGTCATTGACGAAACGGAGTTCTGTATCAGATCCTATGATGAAGAAGAGCTGAATGCTCTGTTTCGGGATTTCTGCAAAGAGAATGGGTTGCCGAATAACACCGTAACCGGAGTATACATCGTGCGAGCGTATGAGATGCTTCCGGAGTATGCGTGGGAGGTGCAGTGATGTATTTTCATGGATCTGGGTTTGTAGAACACTATGGCAACAGGGATATCTACTACACTGGTGATTGCTTCTGTGTAGTGATCCCGGCTTCCTATAGCGTCTGCAGCGTGTTAGAAACCTGCAGGAGATCATTGGAGGAATGTCATGAGTACATAGACAGACTCCAAGAATGAGTAGCATATCGGGGTATGGATATGTTATAATGTTTCCAGAGGGATAATCTTAAGAGAGAGTCCCTCTGGGGACTTTCTCTATTTCAGGGAAAGGAGTGGTATTGTTATGGAGGCGAGGTTTATGGATTTGAAGGATAAGATAGGGATATCTGAGGCAGAGAATTCGGAAAAGCATATGGAGATCGTAAATGGAGAGGCGGTCATTGAGGATCATACAACTTTTTCGCATAATGATTTTGTCCTTGAGATTGCACTAGCGTTAAGACAGTATATAAAAGATCATAATGGACAATGCAGGGTTGCTACAGAAAACGTGGCTCTTTATGCAAATGAGATCCTGAATGATGATCTGAACTATTTCTTGCCAGACGTGATGGTTGTGTGCGATCCGGATAAGATTGATGAGAAAGGGGCTCATGCTGCGCCTCTGTTCGTGGCTGAGGTAACGTCTGAGAGTACCAGGAAGAACGATTATAACGGGAAACTGGACGTATACCGTAAGATCGGTGTGGATGAGTACTGGATCGTGGATCTCCAGCAGGATATCGTTGTGATCTACAAAAAGTCGATGGACTATATTCCACAATTTGCCTTAAAACCGGCTAAGCTGGAGGTTTCTGTATATCCGGGACTTACAGTTTCTCTGCCGGAATGGTGAGGTTTTTGGATTGCGTCTGGGATTTTTCCCGGACGCAATTTTTTCCTTGCTTTTTTCCAGAATACACGGTATAATCTACTTATATATTTCCAGTTCAACTTTTTAATGCGTCCCATGTTGGACGATTGTGTTTGAAAAATGCTTGCAGAAAGCATACGGTTGAACGGAAGTTTTTTAAGTTTGAAAACGTTCGTATAAACGCAACATGTAAGGATTGTCTCATTTGACAGTCCTTTTTTTGTTGTCTTTAGACGTTGATCTTATAGAAAACTAGAAGTGCCATGAAAAAACGGCAGAAAGGAGAGAGGAAATGGAAAAACTGGTTTTACAAACCAACCTGCCTTATGGACCAAAGGAAGTAGAGGTACGGCTTGTAGTCAATAGCGATGTTGACCGAAGTAAGCTTTATCTTGCCCTTTGGTGTTTTGAGGACGGATATTGGGAACCATACTGCGATCTTACCATATGTCTTGACGGTGAGGTTCCTGCCGACTGTGCATATGTTGATACCAACAATTTGCCTTCGGCGGAGCAATTCATAGTGGAGAACAGACTGGGTACTTTTACTCATATGGTCGTACGCAGTGGGCGCTGTACGTATCCGCTTTACCATTTCAACATGGAGCGGATCAAGGAACTAACAGAGTAGAAAATGCCCGAGAGCGGGCGGGAGGTGACAAATGAAAGAACAATTGAAAGAAGTGTGCCAGCTCTTAAACGGCGCACAGATGGATGAGGAAGATGCAAGAAAAGTTGCAGATAATCTTTCGATTTCATTTAACTGTTTCGGCGGCTTTGAAAAGATGGCTGTCGAACTCTATTCCGGGTTTACCAGGACCGGCAAAAAGCGGTTTGATGCCCTGTTTGCCGTGTCCATGCTTGAACTTGCCGATAGATGGCGAAAGAACGGGCGGGACTACTGGGACGACCGGAAAAAGGCATCCATGTCCTTTGCTTATCAGAACGAGGATTTCTTCAGATCCTTGTATGAAAAATGCATCGGACATCCGATGGAGGAGGTAGTTTCTGATACCACAAGACCTCGTTCCTTTGTGGAGTCCTACCAGTTTCCAAGGGAAGAGGCATGGGTGAGAGGCTATTTACACAAGTGGGTGGATATTCACCCGACACTGCAACAGGCACTGATAAAGGGCATAATAAAATCCGGCACATATGCCGACTTGCCCTTTGAAACTGCAAATTTCCCATTCATCTAATAAAAGGAGGTGTGTCACAATGGGAGAAATCATATATCCGTATCGTCCATGGATCATGTTTGACCAGGACGGTACACTTAATCAGTGGCGATGGATCGATGTTTCCATTGTGGCCACTCCCGGATATTTCAGGACAGTTGCACCGCACAAACAGGTCATTGGTGCAGCAAAGATCCTGAATATGATCGGAAATAATGTAGGCACCTACGGAGCCGTCTGGCAGGACGGACATTCCCAGACAGATAAGGACTGGTGGATGGATCAGAATGTCAGCTTTATTGACAGAGGAAGACGTTTTTACGTGCCTTGCGGTACGGAGAAAGCTTCCTTTTTTCATGAGCTGGTAGGAAGACCGATCACCAGAGCCGACATCCTTGTAGATGACTGCTCAGATGTTCTTAGGAGCTGGGAAAGCTACGGTGGAACTGCTGTTAAGGTACGGACTCCGGAAAACGGTAGTAAAGGGACTTGGAAAGGTCCTTCGTTTTACGTCGATGCACCGGCTGACGAGATTGCTATGTATCTCTTGATGGTACAGAGGATGGCGGTGAGTGGCGTAGCTGCCAACATGTAAGGTTTATTATTTAATATAAGTAAGCCGTCTGATGGCGGCGAAGGAGGTAACAGTGGAAAAATTGATACAGACCTCTGAATGCTCCATTATCTACGGAGAGTTCAGAGGAAAAAAGGATCAGGAGTTGTTCCGGTGCGCCCGTTCTTTGGACGACAAGGATCTGGTCTCATTTGTGAACAAGGAGAGGGTTGTCCTCAATCTGGTGGACGATGAAACCGAAGATCTGCGTGATGTGCCGGGTATGCACATGATAGGATACTGGCGCATGTATTACCGGGACGGATGGCAAGGCAGGTGGATGCTTGAAGGCGAGGATAAGCCTTCTGCCCGTGACTGCTATGGGGTGAACAAGATCATAGGTTTTATCTGTGATCAGTTTCCGAAGGGGTGCGATTATAAGATGCAATCCTACTTTGAGAAACATCATGTATCCCACGCAGGCGGCAAGCGGTTCCTGCTTCGTCCCCAGCTGAGTGATGTCTACAAGGTTATGGTAGATACCACTTACGGCAACGGGGACTATCCGGTGCGGATCTATGTGTACCGAGAAGAAAAGGAAGGAGGAGAGCCATATGTCAAAGCCATTGAAAAAAGGCGAGCAGATGTTTTCCTATGATGAGCTGATGTCTATTTCAGAAGCTGTCATTGCTTCAACAGCAAGTCTGCGGATTGTGTGTAGTGATATTGTGCAGTATCGGATATCCGATGAATCAATCCAGGAAAAGATCAAGGAGCTGCTTGCTATCAATGAAAAGGTATGCCAGTATGCGGAAGATCTTGAGGAGCATCCGTAATAGTGGAAAATTTAATAGCGCACCGGCGCATCTGCGATTCGGTGGCAAAGAGGAAAATCGTTTTCTACTGGGGAAAATGGTAGAAAGTGAGGAATAATGAAAAAGATTATAAAAGATTATATCAAGATGGTAGAAAAAGATGGAAGGGCGCTGGAATACGTACCCTCGGAGCTGAAATCAGACCGCGAGATTGTGCTTGCCGCGGTGCAACAGTATGGAGATGCGTTGGAGTATGCGTCACCAGAGCTGAAATCAGACCGCGAGATTGTGCTTGCCGCGGTGCGGCAGGATGGAGGTGCGTTGCTTAACGCGGCCGAGGAACTGAGATCAGACCGTGAGATCGTGCTTGCCGCGGTCAGACAGGAAGGCTATGCGCTGGAGTTGGCCTCAGAGAATCTACGTGCAGATCGCGAGATTGTGCTTGCTGCGGTCAGACAGAAAGGCTGGGCGCTGAAGTACGCAGCGCCAGAGATGAGAGATAACCCCGAGGTTGTATTGGCCGCGGTGCTGTCTCGCGCTGACGCATTTCAGTATGCCTCTAAGGAGCTTCGGGAGAAGTTGGGACCGCTCGTCGGCTAACAGTGACTCTTTGGGAGGAAAAATTTCATAGTGCATCGGCGCATCTGCGATCCGGTGGCAAAGAGGAAACTAAAAAATAATAGTAGAGCCGTCACAAATGGCGGCAGAATGGAGGAAAGTATGAATAAAGTAATTCTTATGGGACGTTTAACCAGAGACCCCGAGGTGAGATATTCACAGGGAGCAAACCAGACAGCAGTAGGGAGATTTTCCATTGCAGTAGACAGAAGGTTCAAGCGTGACGGCGAGCCGGACGCAGATTTCTTCAACTGTACTGCTTTTGGAAAGCAGGCTGAGTTCGTTGAGCGTTATCTGCACAAGGGGACAAAGATCGTTGTAGTAGGTCGTATCCAGAACGATAACTACACCAACAAAGAGGGACAGACAGTATACAGTGTCCGTGTGATGGTTGATGAGATCGAGTTTGCTGAGAGCAAAAATGCTCAGGGTGGTAACGCCCAGTCGGGTGGTGGCTCTGCAGCAGGTGCAGGAAATGCACTTTCGGGTGATGGGTTCATGAGCATCCCTGATGGCATCGATGAGGAGCTGCCTTTTAACTAAGGTTGCTACCTGTAAAGAGAGGGCAGGGCGGTTTAATACCGTCCTGCTTTTTCTTTTAACAGATTAACAGTGGAATGCGCTGGGAGCGCGGAAAGAGAGGAAAGATATGAGAAAAAGTTGCAAGAAGCTGGCGCAGCTGATCAAGATAGCGGCAAAGGACGTCAGCAAGGAGAGCAGTTGGTGGAAGATCGAGAGTGTGAGTGTCATGCTTGGTTTTGAGAGTACTGACAACGAGCCGGATATTTTGGAGGTTGAGGACGATAGTGGGTATCGTGCGATTATTGTAGGTGATACCAGGGGCAACGTATCCCTAGATACGGGAAAGCGTGACAATATGCTGATCCATCATGGGTACGCTTATCTGTACACAGAAAACGCTTCCTATGAGGGAGATAAAGTAGTATGGGAATCCGGATATCGTTGCTTTCCGCTGGTAAAGGAGATCGCGGAGAAGTTAGAAATGCTCTATAAAGGGGTGGAGTGTCCCGGCATAAAGTATTTTGACGGTGACAGCGAGGATCGGTCCGAAACGATCTCCTACCTTGCGAGTGTCGTAAAAAAATATGCTGACTGCATCGGTGCAGATCCCAGATCGCCGCAGGAGATCTTTGATGCTTGCCAGTAGAAAGGGTATATGTTATAATCAAAAGGAAATTTCTACTGTTGTAGATAGAAAGAATCCTTTTGGTTGACAAAAAATCGAAAGGAGGGCGTATTATGATGACGCTTGGAGAGCTAAAGAAGCAATTTGCAGGTCATTACGTGGAACTGGAGGTTTATGTTCCTGTTTCTAAAGGGGAACATTATCCGAACTGTTTCCACACGGATAACTGCAGAAGTGCGGAGATGTGTTCTGTCGCTGTAACCGATGATACAGAGGTGGGATTGTATGAGTTGATGGACGAAGACGACTACAACCATACGCTTCTGGCAAACGGCGGGGAGACTGCTGATTTTGCTGATTGGTACGGGGACAAGGGCGCAAAAGTCCTTTGCGCGATGGTGAAGGGATGAAAAAGTTGGGAGGGTTTGCTAACCCTCCCGTATTAGAAGTGGTGATGATTTTGTTAAGGTGCGTGGCTCAATAGAGCTGCGCATCTTTTTTTGCGAATTTTGTGAAATGCCTTGACAAATTGGGTGATATTGTTTAATATACAAGTATATTGATTGTTTTTAATTTTTTAATGGTGTAAAAGATATTGTGTGCCGGAACACGATAATGTCTTGTATGCCATTTTTTTGTGCAGATGTTTCTGCATGAGAGCAGTCAATATTGAATTGAGATCTGAAGTTTATATGGAACTTTCAGGTCAGATCATTTCCGGTAATGATTAGAAAGAGCCGGCAATAGCTGGCTCTTTCTGCTTTTAAGGGGGATATTATGGAAGAACAGATTACGTTTCCGTGTTTGGAGCATTTTGGTTATTTTAAGTGTGATAAGGAAAAAGCAGAGGCGTATTTCCGTTGCTACGGGTATCTGTATTCGTCTATGGGTATAGAAATAGAAAAATATAAGTGGAAGCCGGCTATATCTTATCTTGGGAGTGGGTATACTAATAAAGAGAATATGTATGCTCTGCTTGAGGAAGGACTTAATGGTGATGTTGATTGCCAGGACTATGTAAGAAGTACATTTGGTTCGGAAATGAAGGGAAATCTGGGTAATTTCTGTGCGACATGTCCTGTTGGTAAGCCAGGGTGGGATAAGTTTTTAGAGCAGGATTATAAGATTTTGGCGCAACTTGTATCTATGCCTGCTGTTGACCGGGTGAAGTTCCTTTCTGGAGTGAAGCTTCCTGTATTTTTTGATTTTGTGAACTTAAATCATGGGACTATCTATGGGAATCGGATGGAAAAGCCTTGTGTTGCACCTATACCAGAGATCATTTTAGGGATCATATTGAAGGAAGAGGGTGAATTTTTACAAAACTGGCCTGTTGACAGACTAGCTGGTGAAGTGACCAGGCAGATTGAGGTCATGGCCGGGGAGGACATTGCGGTTTTTGCTGATGACGCCGGAAAAAAGGTGATGAGAAACTATCTGGAGAAGGTGTTTTATAAAGCAGAGGGGTGTGGTGAAAGTGCTCTGAACCGCTTTTTTGTATCAAAAAGGATAGATGATGAAGATAGAGAAGATGATTCCAAAGAATCCTTACAGGGATTAGCGGGTTCAGAAGGGAATGGGGATAAAAAAGATATAGGTGATAAGGGGAAGGGTGTCGATAAAGAACAGGGTGAGGAGAACGTATTTGGAAATGACACGTTCCATCCGGAAACAGCAAGCACAGAAGAGACTGTAGCAGATAAAGTGGATGGTCATGCAGAGCCAGCGGTAACAAAGAGGGAAGACGAAGGAGCTGATAGCTTAAAGGATTATCCATACTTCAACATGGAAGTCAGACCGACGGCAGGGGCTGTTTTTACCCCGCAGGATCATGTGGAGAGTATTCCGTTGTCCAAAAGGCGTTATCTTGTGCCTTTTGCTGAAAATGAGGAAGGTAATGTGATCGTACATCATGAGATCCCGGCAGCGGTATTGGAAAAAATGATTGATATTACTTCCTATCCTCAGGCAGAGAGTGAGCTGAACGCTCTTGAAACAAAAGTAAGGAAAGATTCGGTAGTGGCTGTAGAGGTTGTATGGGTGATCGAGCAGGAGAGATATGTCCTTGTGATATGGAACGAAGCTAATAGACGGTTCCTTTATTCTCCATTGATTGAGAAATGGGATGGACGGCTTCATACGATACCGTATGTGATCCGTCAGTTTTTGGCGTCCGAAAAGAGAAAGGTGATATGTTTTCAGCCATATTTATTGTGTGGGATATCTGGGTTATACTATAAATATCTGGAGACAAAGAACGTTCACTCTATTTACACGATGCATCGTGTGCTGATGCGTGATGCGGGCAACCTTATGGAAGATGTGCTTGGATCCTATTTCTTTGGAGCACCACAAAAGATACTTGATGCAAAAAAAAGATATGAGGATTGGTACGGTCAAGAATGTACGCTGCTTTCTTATATGCCGTTTTATGCTTATATCATGCGGCAGCAGTATAACTATGCTGAAGCGGTTGGGAAGAGTGGGTTATGTGCCTCCCAATATCATAAGGACCTTATGTATGGGTATTCCTATCTGGCAGCAGGCATCTATCCATCGAGACAGGGTGCTATGTTTAAGCTCCGGCCGGATGATCATGTGGAATTTTTGAAACCAATGGATCCATGTATCAGCTATATCCCCAGTTATATCATGGAGTTCACTTTCATGAATGTAGACGAAGACGCTGATAATAAGGTGGACGATAATATTAAGAATAATCAGAAGGCAAGGCGGATTTTGCTTAAGGAGATGGCGAAAATGCCTGCACCGTGGTATCACACGGGCTTAAAGTTGCTTTATGTAGATAATTACCGGATTGTTTTTTTCGTAAATCATATGTATCGGTCCGTACATAAGACAGATGTTTCCAGGATCCTTATGCATGAAACTTATCGCTATAAGATACCATCCAATAAGCTGTATGCAAAATTCTGGGGAACTGGAATGAATGTTGTGCGATATATCAATAGGCATTAGAAATTTGGCAGATAGATATCTGCCTTTTTTCTTGATTTTTTTTTACTTATCCTATATAATAAATTCATAAATTTTCTTGTTCAACTTTTTAATGCACTCCATGCTGGGTGATTATGTAAAAAATGCTTGCAGAAAGCATGTGGTTGAATAGGGGGATTTTTTTATTTTCAAAAATTAACATACAGACACAGCGAATAAGGATTGTCATTTCGTGGCAGTCCTTTTTTTGTTGTCTTTGTATGCTGATTTTAAATATAAAAATGCCGTAGAGACGGCGGAAAGGAGAATTATGAAGTATGAACTAAAAGGTGTAAAGGTGATACTGGCGGAAGCAGGATCATTATACACACCAGAGAGGTGCAACACGCCGGAGGCAGCTGTCGAGCTGCTAAAAAACGCTTACATGTTCCTTGACCGTGAGCAGGTCTGTGTGGTCAATCTGACTGCCCAAAATGCTCCGATCAATTATAACGTAGTAAGTGTTGGGGATCTGGATGCGTCCATTGTGTCGATCCCGAATGTATTTAAGAGTGCGATACTCTCAAATGCCAAAAGTATCCTCATGATGCACAATCATCCGTCCGGTGATCCCACTCCGAGCAGAAAGGACTATCAGGTGACAAGGAGAGTGGCCAAAGCGGGAAATCTGTTAGGGATCCCGTTGATGGATCACGTCATTGTTGCAGGCAGTTCCTATTATAGTTTTCTGGAGCATGCTCCCGAACTGTTTGCGGAAGGAGGCGGTCAAAATGACGGATCAAAAGCTTGAGTACTACAAAGACATCGTTTGTGCTTTAAGCTATGAGCTGGCCATGATGTCGCTTGCGGCTGAAAATGCCAGAAAGGGACACTTAACAGATTCCTCTATCGTAGAGAAAGGACTGAAGAATGCTGAACGGATGCGGGAAGCGTATCTGGAGGCGAGAAAAGGGATTGGTCTGTCTGAAAAAGGTGCTTTTGTAGCCTTTAAGGAAGATCAGTTCTTTCAGGACTTCAAACTACGGGGAGGGATACTGGAAGGTGACCAGACCTGTGTGGAAGGGGTCGCGGGGAAGTGGAACATTAAAAAACTTCCCACAGAGGACGAGGCGATCCGCTATGAGGTTGGAGTGTATTGCCTCATGTATGCGGGTGCTGCGCAGTCTGTCTTTGTTGCTCTTAAAGAAGACGAAGCGACAACTGAGGGATGGGCAGTGACGGATGCGTCGAAGAAAGAAGGAGGCATCCGGAAATTAGGTACTGGCATAATTAGTTTTGTGTCAGCGAGATTAAAAATTAGAAAAAAGCCTGCCTAATGGCAGGGGAAAGAGGAAAAAATGAAAAAGAAAAAAATAAGAGAAGATGTGTTCTTTGACGTTGTTGTAGTTGGAGCGGGAGGAACGGGGTCGTATTTCTTAAAGGAGTTTTCTCGGTATCTTTGTGGGAATGATGATGCGTTATCCCACATCCATTCACTTGTCATTCTTGATGGGGACATAGTGGAGGAAAAAAATTTGTCTCGGCAGGCATTTATTGAGGAGGACATCGGACAGTCAAAAGCGGGTGTGATGGCATCGATTCTCAATGAATCCTTTAGTCTGAACTGGCAAGGATATGATAAATATCTTCTCCATGCTTCAGAGCTGACAGAACTGACCGATCAGACTAACTGCATTCCTGTCATTGTTGGTTGTGTGGATAATCACGCCTGCCGGATGGTATGCGAGGAGTTCTTCACAAATTCACAGGAGTGTATTTATTTTGATTCAGCAAATGAGTTCTCTTCCGGAGAGGTAGTATTTGCTGTTAAGGCTGGTAAAAAGGCTTCACCTTTGCGATCGGATCTGTTTCCGGAGATCAAAAAAGGCGATCTGCGGAACGTAGAGGAGATGAGCTGCACAGAGTTGAATGCCGTGGCACCGCAGCATATCGCAGCAAACATGGAGGCCGGGCTGCATCTCCTTAGTGCCATGACAACTCTGTTGGAGGAGGGTACGGCCATCGCAGGTATGACTGTATTTGATGTGAAGCGAATGGACAGCCAGTTTTACCCAGCTGATAAGCTGTCAGTAAGGAGTGCAGCATGACGCCGCGGGAACTGCTCCGCAAGATCAGTGATTTTAATTGTATAGACAGATTTTATGGGATGTTTGTTGGAAAGGTATATGAATACCTTTCAGACGATACAGGTCGGAGTATGAGTGGGTTGGAGGATATCGAAGAATGGCTCGATAGAGAGTTCCGAATGATCTGTGACTCAGAACTGTATTACGAACAATACTCACTTAATGGCTATTGCGGAGCAGAAAAAGGTGAGTGTGGGTTTCGCATTGAAAAGGATCTCATCGGGGTTTACTTTGGTGATATGATCAATGATGATCCATCCTTTGCCAATGAGCTGTTTGAAGCCACAGGAGTACATGATGCAGAGGAACTGTCAAAGTTCATTCGCAAGTTGGACATGATGATGAGCAGCCAATTTGACTTTTCCGATCCGGTTACTAAAGGTATATACAGTGTTTTGAGTGGACATGCGAGATGGCTTTTTCCGGAATTCATCAATCATGACGCCGGTATAGAGGACGACTGGAAGAGAGATATGTTCTCTATCATGCTCTCCAGTTTCGATGATTGTTGTGGAGAAGAAGCGGGCACGGATCCACTTGCGATCTGCAACATCCAAAATCCGGCGTTGGATCAATGGATGAGGTTTTTAATGCTTGCCGATGTGGAAGAGACGGACAGGGTAAAGAGCGCAGACGTGATCACTCGGTTTTTAGACAAATGTATGTCTGATGATGTCTCTGACACCGAGTTTGAAATGAGGAGCTATGAGAAAGATACCCCGAAAGAGGTTATCATGTCTGGTTCACTCAAGAAATACCAGTATGTACTTCTTCAGCTGTGTGATTTTCAGTACTCTGGATATAGTAATCAATTGAATAGCGCGTTTCACACAGGACTTCTTGCACCGAACTATGTTGCGGGGATGTTGGAAGTCAAAGAACTTTTAGAAGAGATGGAGAGGAAATATCACTTCCTCTCCATAGAAAGGGGAGAAAATGGAAGAGAAAATGGAAAGAGCAGAAGTTCCGTTGCAGCCTGAACAGGCAGTGAAGCTGTGGAAGATCCTTTCTTCGATCAGACAGCCTGTGATCCGGACGGAAAAAGTTGCAAGAGGGTTTTTGCAGCTGATCTGGAGCATGGTGTCAGAGGATAAGCTCAGGTTTCCGTTTTGGGACGATCCTAAAAAAGGAAACCATTTGGGTTTTATGGAGGAAATCTGTTCGTATGATTGTTTTTCGTCTTTAGATATGGCCAGTGCGGATCCGTATTATCTCATGGATTGGTTTAGCAATCCTGGTGAGGTAAGTTATGCAATCTATCGCATTGGTACGGAAATAGATTACTGGACGGAAAACTTTACATCGACTGAGTTGTTCGAAAGGATCAGGGAGACACTCCCGGATGAGATTTTGGAAGAAGGGTATGAGGTAGAAGATGCCAGGGTATTGGATTCTCTTCTTGACCAATGCATCATATCCAGCAGGGATCCTGATTCTTTTAAGAATGAGAAGGAACTAATGCCGGAACTTTATGGGTTATACAGGTGTGTATGTGATATCATACCCAGGTTTGAAGGTAAAGAGAGCAGCTTCATTAAGAGCCTGCCGGCACTCTTCATACTGTTAGGGGATCCGCAGATGAACTTCTATGTCAATGGATTGAATCCTGAGAAGGAGAATGCAATAGGTAATGCAGAGCTAGACAGCTTTTACATCGAAGGGGCTGGCTGGCTCGTTCCATTACTGGAAAATCAGGGTGACGAGGAGATAAAGATCCTCAAGTGGTGTCTGGAGCAACTGACACGCGGCTTTGTTTATTCCACTAGCGATATATTGAATTCACTTCCCACGATCACCGTCAGAGACGGGCATCTTTATTTTGAATGCTTGGATGTCCAGTGGAATGATTATTCTGAGGACAAACAAGTGGATACAAGCCGGCTGTTTCCCTCTGCGGCTATGTTTTTTGTTCCATACATCTGGAAAAGTCTGTATCCCATTGTGAAAGAAAGATACCATGGAAATATGGAAGACGAGAGGGAGGTGAATCTTCATGGCCAAGCTGCTTAAAGAGAAAGCTACCGGAAAGACACTTTATCCGGTCTGTAGCTTCCTAAAAAATCAGCACAAGCTCTACAATGCCTACGACAGAGCGACAAACCGCGTCTATGACGAGGAATGGAGCGATGAGAGTGTTGCAGAGAGAGAACGTGTTGAGAAGGCTCTGGATGCGTTTAACGGTTACTGCTTTGGCGGTATTGTATACGCGACATATGAAGAAAGCTGTATCATTAAAGACATCATAGCTGCTTATGATGTACGGCATGATATGGCAGGTAACTGGAGAGGGTGATGAGCCCTCTCCTCATTATTAGAAGAATGGAGGAAAAAAATGCAGAAAAAAAGACTAGCAACCGGAAAGGTTGTAGGGGCATGGAGTTATGAGTCTCCCAATTACGCTGGAATTACTGTCGGCGTAAAGAACTCAAACGGTGATCTGCAGCCGGTCATTCACGCGGAGAGCGTCAGATGTGCTGACGGCCTGGTGGATCGAGTTGTGATACATAAGTCCGAGCTAAAAAAGTTGGGATTCCTGATCGTAGAGGAAGGTGAAACGGAGCAGAGACCTTTCAAGGATAGCATAGATGGAATCCTTATCAGTCACGGTGCTGATGATGTTTCTTTCTGGGAAGGGTTTTCTCTTTCGGAAGAAGATGAGGAAGCCATTTGGAGTATCCTAAAAAAATACGACACCCAGGGTTGTTCCGTGAGCGGAACACGCAGGGAGGTTGTAGAAGAGGTAATTAAATAGTATGAGGTGGTAGCAGGCGTATATCGTCTGCCGCCACCTCATTTTTTTCTCTAAAACCAATAACATATATATAAAAGTATTGACATTTATATAAAAGTATGCTAATATCATTATAGAAGCCGATGATCAGCACCGAAAATACTGTTTTAAGGAGGAAAATTATGAAAAAGGAAGACCTGGATCTGGTGTACGGAATCGACAAGTGTTATTTTGAAAGGGCTTTGTTTGATAATTTAAGAGAGAACGAGGCTCGCGTAGCAGAGGAAATCCTTGCGGAAGCGAAGGACACCGAGGACTTTATCAATAAGTATCTGGAGGATGAGAGGGTGAAAAATTTTTATGCCCGGAATATCCTCGCCAGAATCTACAAACCGGATATCTACTGGAAAACGATCCGGGAGTTTGTCGGAGACAGGCAGTTTAAAACCGGTTCGGATGTCGGAAGTGTGAAGATCGGAAACGAGACGTTTTCTGTACTGATCCCCAACGGGCGCGGGGACGGAATTACCAGAGTTGCTGTTGTCGAAGACGAACCGGAGTTTAATTCATTGGATATGGAATTTTTTACAAGTGTGTCTGGGGAATTTAGTATCTATGATTATGACTGCGGGGATCGGGTGGTAATGACGCTGGATGGAAGATATTCTGTGTACTATTATGATGGTTTCGTTGTTTTTGCGAAGGAACAGTGATTTTTGAGAACGAATCTTTTGGGAGGATAAAAAGATGGCAAAGGAAACCTATATCAAACAAATAGAAAAGGAAGAAGCTGAGATGATAGCTGCTCTTGAAAAACAAATTGAAGCGGTTAGACTCGCAGCCACTATCGAAAAAGAGCGTGTTAATCGTGGAATAGACCGCTTGCCGTATAGTATTGCGGATGTTATGAGAATTCGTGATACGAAAGTTAAGCACTTGGACGATCCAAGTGCTTATGCCGCAATGGTATCGCATATGGATGGAGATTTTAATATTGTGGGTAACGAATAAAAAGGAGGTTTAGGCTTATGTTAAAAATAATTAAAGGACGAACAGTGACAGCAGCACAGCTCAGGAGTTGGGAGTATTTTCCTACTCCCAGCCTGGGGATTTTAACCATTATACGGAGGTTTTGTACCGCAAGCGGACAGGTGAGTATTTCCTGCATGGCTGGGGCGGCGCCATGTCGCCGTATTCCGAGAAAACCGGACAGAATGAGTGGAGCGGAGGGGAAAGGATCCGTCCTCTGACGTTTGAGCAGGCGCAGGAGTGGGCAGAGAAAAAGCTGTCCGGGGAAGAGTATGAGAAGATTTTTGGAGAAGTCGAGGAAAACGGAGAAAAGCAGGTTGTCGCCATGTCCCTTGACATGGCGACTATGGAGAAGCTAAAGAGGATCTCCGTGGAGAAACGGATCTCCGTAAGTGAGCTGGTATGTCAGTTGGTGGCAAAGCTTTAATGCCAAAACTAGATGTCGATTATCACTTTCCCGTCAAATGAACTGGTCGGATTTTCCGACCACTCCCGAAAATCAGCTTGCCAAAAGAACATATGTTTGCTATAATAATAGTAGTAAATGTAAGTAGAAAGGCGGTGAGAGACAATGACGAGTGAGGATATTTGCTTAGAAACAACGTGGGAATATTTTAAGACGTATGCCGAATCGAAAAAGCTTAGCAGTTCCCAAATCAAGAATTATAAGTGGCGCATAAGCTATGTATGCCGTATCATTGGCAAGGATTTTGTCGAAATCGAGGAGAAAGATGTGAACGTCTTTAACCGAAAAATGGGTGATCGGATAAGACGGGGTGAGATTACGCAAAAGACATTGCGTGCTTTGCTGTTCACGTGTGATTCCTTTGCGGATTATCTGAAGTGTATGGGAGTGGTAAACGACACCCCTTTTAGACGCCTAAAAAAGCCGGTCATTAGTGATGTGCCTTATTCTACCAGGATACCTAATGCGGAGGAATGCGATCAGATATTATTTGCGGCAGAGCAGCATGGGGACGCAATGTTCTTGATCTTTGTCCTTGCGTTGCGCATGGGAATGTCTGCAGGTGAAATTTGTAATCTAAAAACCAGCCATCTGATCTCCTTTGACGGGAAGTACGCGTTCAGTTTTCCCTCTAAGTATGGGAATAATAACGATCGATACTGCAAGATACCTGATGATGTTGTAGATGTGGTGCTGCGGTATCTGCCGTCTGCAGGGGAGGAGTATTTCTTTGTCAACCGGATGCATAAAAAAATGGTGGTTGCAACGTTAGACAAGCGAGTGAGGCAGGTCATGGCAACTGCCGGGGAGGGGTACAGAAAATTCACACTCAAAGATCTGAGGAATCGGGCGATTTTTCAGATGCTCCACGATGGGGCTAAAGCTGAAGATGTGTCTGCATACCTTGGTCTGTCTGGAATGCGGATCGAAACCTACACCAGCGCGCCGTATGCGACAAGTCAGGCATTATCGTGCTGTCCTGCTGATATGAGCAGGTTAAAGATCATGTAGAATTGTTGAGCACAGTTTAAGCCGGGGGAATCCTCGGCTTTTTCTTGTTTTTCTTGCATTTTTCGCACTAATCCTTTATAATATGCATATAAATTTCTCTGTTTAACTTTTTAATGCACTCCATGCTGGGTGATTATGTAAAAAATGCTTGCAGAAAGCATATGTTGAACAGTGGGTTATTTTATTTTTGGGAAAATTAACATACAAACACACGTAAGGATTGTCAGTTTGGCAATCCTTTTTTTGTTGTCTTTGTATGCTGATTTTAAAAATATAAAAATGCCGGAAGAAACGGCGGAAAGGAGGAGAAAGCGTATGTTAGCAAATATGCTTTCAAAGAAGGATTGTCCGGAGGAGATCCGCGCGATCCAGAACAACAAATACTTCAGGGCATACAGAGAGGCGATAGACCTCGCATTGTATACTCTGGGGGACGAAGGGGGAAAGGAGAAAGCCCTTGAGATGGCGAAAGCCCGTATGGAAGCCACGTATGAGGAAGAAATGTTTCCTTTTTCGTGGATGCGGGAAGTCGCAGTCTCGGATGATAGTCTGAAGCTCGAAAGAGTGTTGGAATATCTTTTCTCTGAGGAGGAAACCGTGGAAAGGATCAAGGTCAAGGCAACTATGAAAACTACACTGTACGATGGTTGCGTTGATGCAGTAGTTGATCTGATCCTGAAACGGAAATCCGGGAAATATGTTGCTGTGCTGCTGAACCTTGGGAAAGGGAGCAGAGGTCCGAAAGGACGGAGCTTAAAAACCCAGGCACAAGGCAATCCGGCAGCGGTAGTGGCAAAGGGGTTTTTGGAAAAAACATATCCCGGTATCATCATCTGGGACGTTTACCTTTCCTCCCCGCAGGATTCGCCGGGCTGTATTTCCGGCCAGTTTTACGAAAGCCAGACGGCAGATTCGCAGCTTCAGGTGCTTCCATATTCGCAGTTTTATGTAAACGGCGTATGGGACGCGGAGAAGTTTGCGGAGTTTGCGGATCAGGCTTTTCGGGAGATCCCCGAACCACCTTGCATGTTCTGTACGGAACGATACCTTTGCAAGAACGGCGGGGTGTATCTGGAGCCGATGTATGACCTTGCGGTGGAAGAGAGGAATTATGTACTTCCCTGTTATACGGAGGCACAGGACGAGATTGTAAGACAGGGGGACGGGGCGGCGCTTGTTGTAGCCGGTCCCGGTAGCGGAAAGACCGCAACGCTTGTAGGCAGACTTTCCTATCTGGTGAAGGAGAAGAAAGTACCGCCGGAGTTCATCCTTGCGATCACCTTTACCAAAAAGGCAGCAGGAGAGATCAAGGAAAGGTGCAAAGCATTTCTGCAGGATGGTGAGGAGATACAGATATCCACGCTAAATGCGTTAGGGTACCGTATCTTATGTGACCATGCCGCAGAGCTTGGGATTGAGGAATACCACCTCATGACCGCAGCAGACAGTCTTAACCTGATCGACAGCCTGCTTGACAGCCTGGGGCATCCTCTGTATGGGTTTTCCTATGCGAAAAAGGAAGGTTCCAAAGGGCTGCTGAATACCGTGCGGGGAAAGATCGCAAAGTACAGGCAGGATCCTGACGCTTTCCGTGAAAGGGAGAAGAACGTAGGCGAAGATTTCTATGAGCTTGCGGAAAACTACCTTGAAACGGTGCGAGAGGGGCATCTGATCGACTTTTCCGAGCAGATTACCCTTTGTCTGAAGCTGTTGCGGGAAGATTCGGATCTGCTAGCCATGTATCAGGATATGTTCTGGCATGTCTGTGTAGACGAATATCAGGACATTGACAAGGATCAGTGCGATCTGATCGACATGCTGGCGGCAGGGCACGGGAATCTGCTTGCGATCGGGGACGATGATCAGTCAATCTATGAATGGAGAGGCGGATCGCCCCGGTTCATGCGGGATTTTAAGAGCAGGTATCCAAATGGGCAGGTATTCTATCTGTCCCAGAACTTCCGCTCCAGTAAGGAGATCGTGAAGCTGGCGGCAAGCAGCCTTACGGCTGAAGAGAAGCGGTTTGACAAAGAGATCATTTCCACAAGGGATGCGGGTATCCCGCCTGTCATTCTGGAGAATGCCGACTTCAAGGAATCTGTCGGGGAAGCTTTGGAAGATGCCAGAAAGAAGCATATTGAGCCGGATGATGTTGCCGTTCTGTCATGGAGTAACAGCACTCTGGAGGGTATCTTCAAGGGCTTAAAAGAAGCATATCCGGTGGTACTGGAAAAGGAGATGCTCTGCAGGAGTGCTTTCTTTGCCTTTGTGAAGGATGCGCTGATCCTGCGCAGTGAGCTGACCGATGATCTGGCCAGAAGGGAGTTCTTCTCACTGTTTGGGGTGAAGAATCCCGAACAAGCGGAGTTCTCCGCAAAATATCTGGCAGCGGATTATTCTTATCCGTATGTGGAAATCAGGAATGCGGGCTGTGTGTACAGCTGTCTGAAAGCATTGTGCAGTTATGATGCGGTAGATGCTTCGGCTTTTGTTGCTTACGCGGCAGAGATTGCAGGGTACAGTAACCAGCCTGTAACCGGACAGATCAAGGAAATCATCGAAACCAAAGGCATTGTCACTTTGAAGTGTCTGCGGGAGGAAATGGAGAAGATGGTGAAGTTTCAAGATGATAAGGGACTGGATGCCATTCACCCTGGAAGGACCATACTGACTACCGTTCACGAAGCGAAAGGTCGTGAGTGGAAAGCAGTGGTCGTGGTGGATGATTTCGGCACAAAACCTAGCCCGGACATCAAGAGGCTGATCTACGTCGCCCTCACACGGGCAGAAGATCTTCTCTATATCTGTAAGAGCGGGAAAAGCCTGCTCGTAAGTTAAATAACAATATCAACAAAGAGGGGCTGGCACGAAGCGTCAGCCCTTTTCATTTCAAAGGCCGCAGAAAGCGGCAGAAAGAGAGGTTTTTATGGGACGTATGAGTTTTGGCTTCCACACCAACTTAAAAGATACAGACGAGAAGGAGCTGACACCGGAGGTGCTGAACATCGTGTTCATGACCGATACAGGCTTGACCTTCTATGTGGGATGCAGCAATGAATCTTCATGGGGTGTCACGGACGGCGTGTATTCGGCCAGATTTAAGGGATTGGAGCTTATGGTGGATAACATCTACGGCGAAACGATCCATGAATGGGAAGAGACACCGGACGATGCACTGATCGAGAAGCTCTTTGCGGCGCATCCCATCTGTATCGAATGGGGCGAGGAAACGGTAGAGGAGCCGGAGGTGAAAGACCTTGATATCTGCATCGAGTGGGGCGATAAATTCCACGAATGGCACTGGGACAGCCTTCCGAAGTCGGAGGAAGTTGACCTTTATCAAAGGAACGAGGTCTACCTTGCCCGCATGATCACCAAATCTGTCCTTGCCTGGGACGAGGTTGAGAATATTGGGCACTGGTTCTTTGACGAGTCCTATGTCAAATCCAGAAAGGTCAATCCACAGGCTATATATGGTCACGGAATGACGGAGGATGAACTTGCGCATCTTGCTTTCTTGTATCAAGCTGGGCTTGAAAAAGGAAGCGAGGGCTATGCAAGTTTTACCAAAGACCTTGTGAAAGGGTTTATCGGAAACCAGACCGAACTCTGGATCGGCGGAAAGGACGGCGCGGCATACGCCATGAGGCAGCTTGAATACGTTCCCGGGTATGAGATCTCCCGTGGCGGCGTTGACCGGTGGGTGTCTTATGAGAGGATCGCGGAGACGATCCTGGATACCATAAAGGACGAGTTTGAGAAGAACTTGTCCCAGGCTGCATAAAAATAACAAAGAAGAGGAAAGGGGGACTGTCAGTGTGGCAGTCTCTTTTTCGTCAGAAGGAGGTGCCTCATGGAGAGGATGAAAGAAGAAGTGAAAGAATACTCCCTTCCCGGATTTATGCCGGATATGGCATGTACTATCAACACCCCTGTGATCTATGGAAAGGAAGATGTTCCAATCTACGGAGCAGGGAAAGAGATAAGACCACGCGTGACGGGAAGAACAGACAGTGAGCATTTCAAGGAGATCTATCTTGACCGCCTGCTGCCGTTAGAGGAATACGACATGTTCGTGGTGCTTTTTTCCGGAGGCAAGGACTCCATGGCTTGCTATTACAAGTTAATGGAGCTGGGAGTGCCGAAAGAAAAAATTGAGTTGTGGCACCACGACATTGACGGGGGACATCCTACTAGACACATGGACTGGCGCTGCACCCAGAGCTACTGCAGGGCGTTTGCGGAGGCTGAGGGCGTGACGCTTCGTGTTTCCTACCGTGTCAACGGTTTCTTTGGGGAGCTGTACCGGGTAGGGGCATCCGAGCCTGTGGAGTGGATCGATCCCGAAACAGAGGAAGTGATACGCTGCAAGCCATCTCTTAATTATCAGAAGTGCGAGGAGATCAAAAGATCCTGCACGGAAGATATGGAGGAAAAGTTGAAAGCCTACGGCTACCGCATGAAGTTTCCGGCCAAGAGTGGGGATCTTTCAAGGCGGTGGTGTTCCGCATATCTGAAGATAGCGGTCGCTGATTCCGTGATAGCAAACCTCGATAAGCTTGAGCAGCTTGAAAAGATTGGCGGAAAAAGGCAGAAGTTTCCGGCAAAGGGAAGCCCGTCACAGGGGAGATGGTGCAGCAATTCCTTGAAAGCCTCTGTAGCGGATTCCGTTACCTCGAATCTGGATAAGACGAAGGAGAACGTGAAGATCCTGATCGTATCCGGAGAGAGACGAGGGGAGAGCGTAGGGAGAAGCCGCTATAACGAGATGGAGATCCATCGGACGAATGCGGAGAAAAAGTCACACAGAACCGTCCATCAGTGGCGGCCGGTGATCGATTACTCCGAAAAGGACGTATGGGAAGTCTTGAAACGGCACCGTGTAAATCCACACCCTTGTTACAGGGCAGGGTGGAACCGGTGTTCCTGCGCACAGTGCATCTTTTCGACGCCTAAGTTATTTGCAGGGATCAGGGAACTGTATCCCGAAGAATACGAAGCGTTGAAACAGGACGAGCGGATCTTAGGGTTTACCCTTGATAACAAATGCGATCTGGATACATTTGTGGGTGATGCAAAGTCCTGTGTCTACTGGGGGGACAAGGCGGCAATTCATAGTATAGTTACCGGTGAATTTCCTGTTGAGGAGGTTTACGTTGAAAATTGGAGGTATCCGGCTGGCGCATTCCATGGAGCGGAAGGCGGACCATGCTGAGAGAGGAGGAAAAATGGAAAGAGTGTATTACAACATCGACGAAGGGAGAGCAAAATTAGCTCACGAAATGATGTCGTTCGACGACTACAAGCAGGGTAGTAAGACGGCGGATTACCAGTCCTATGTGAATAAGGCATACGACCTGGCGGACGCAATAGCAGAGGAAAGACCAGAGGATGCTGAGAGAGCGTATAAATTGGCAGAGATGTATTCGAATAGACTGGCAGACAACATGAATGCAGAGAGCAGGATTGGTAGTATGTGTCCATCGGTTATGATTTGTGGGCCTGCAAACTTTCCAGTACGCAAGAAGGAAAAGCAGAACGCCGCCTGGGACCGAAATCATAAGGAGTGGAATGAGATACAAGAGATTCTACAGAAGATTGAAAACATACGCTATGGGAAAGAGATCATTAAATCCGGCGACGAGGATGCAGTGGAGAAGTTGGCGAGGAAACTGGACGAGCTGAAAGCTACCCAGGAGAAGATGAAGGCGGCAAACAGAGCGATCCGCATGAAAGATTCCGAGAAGGGCGACGCAAAACTGAAAGAACTTGGATTTTCTGAGCAGCAGATCAAGAAGTTACGGACACCTGACTTTTGCGAAAGGCTTGGTTTTCCGGATTACGCCCTGCAGAACAATAATGCGAATATTCACAGGACAGAGGAACGGCTGAAATCTCTGAAAGCCACCAAAGAAAAAGGGACACAGGAAACGGAGTGTAAGTTTTTTAAGGTGATAAAGAATACGGAGATTATGCGTCTGCAGCTTATCTTTGAAGAAAAGCCTGATCCGGAAGTGAGAGACATACTGAAAGTCAATGGATTCAGATGGGCACCGTCTCAGAGTGCATGGCAGAGACAGCTCAACGGAAACGGTGAGTATGCGTTACAGCAGGTAATCACAATGTTGGAAAAAATGGAAGGAGAAATGTCATGAAGATAGGAGAGGAGACAAAATCATGGCGTTAATGGGTGCGGCTGATATCATAATTCTTGTAATGGCATCGCTTATTTTGGTAGCCTCCGTATGGCAAAGGAGTAGGCCGAAGGGTGTTGTAGAGCGGATAATTATTCTATCTGCGATACTGATGCTGGTAAGAGAAGCGGGAGGTAGATAGCATGAAAGGAAAGAAAAAAGAGATCAGGGGACAGCTTACGCTGTTCTCTGAACCTTTGACACTGAAAAAGCATATCTGGGAGGGTTGGACAGTCGGTGATTTCATTGAAGCTCTTGCTCCGCAGCTGCGCATGATCATGGAGGGGCGGTCTTATCTGAAGCCTTTTACCACAAGGGAGCAGCTTTCAAGATGGTGCGGTGATAACCAGCCATATTATAAGAAGCCTGTTCCGGAGGTTGTAGCATACTTCGCAGAGAAGTATGAAATATTTCGAAAATAATTTTAGCGCCGCAAAGGGCGGCAGAAGGAGGATTTTATGAGAGAAATTTTTTTAATTATTGCAACAAACAGTGAGGGTGTGCTGTCTGCGAGAAGGATGTTCGGCACTAGAGAGGAGGTACAGGCGAAAATGGTCGAAATGATCAAAGAAGATGCTAAAAACGATCAGGACGGCTATGATTGCGGTACCGAGGATGTCTATGACCTGGATTATGTAGGTGAAGGCAATGGATTCCATGGGTTTAACAACTTTAAGGAGTATTCCATTGAGTATTATGCCTATCCGGTGAATGATATTCCCATGACCAACCTTTCTGTGACTGACAAGGTCATGGATGCACAGACAGTGGTAAATACGGGAACTATCCATACAGATAGCTTTTCCCTTACCGAGTTTGACGAGGATGAAGGCTTCTGGGAAAGAACCGTTCCTGCTGGAACGTATGAGTTTCGGATACTGGATGTCCGTGGCTGGAGACCGCATCAGATCCTTGTGGACGACAAGTGGATTGACGTTGCCGGGAATGAGGCATTGATTGACTCGATCCAGAAACAGATTAAGGAAAGCGGGGTGGAGGTATGAGTTACAGCATCATCTTCAAGACCATCATCGCAACCCTGCCGGATGGCAGTATCATTCATTTCAGCAGACAGGGCTGTAATAATGACAATGCCGGAAGGGAGGAAACCGAGTTCAGGGGAAAATTTTATACCGCTGAACAGTGGGAGGCAGAGGTTTCCAAGTGGGAAGCCAAGGAACGCCACTACGACGGTTTTGATCTGAAGATCGGAAGCCGGTATTGTGAGTGGGCGGACTACGGTAAGCACCTCCGCCGAATGACGGGGCGTGCAAAGCCCCTTTCTGCTATGATCGGAGAGCGTTATGTGTCCGGAACCGTCTATGATGGGCTCCGGTACTTCCCGGAAGAGGGTGATCCTGTTGATTACCCGCCCGGCAAGGAAGCTGATAACGTTTTTTATGATCTGATGTATGGCAGGAAAAATGGTGGCTACCGTAACCTGACGCATAGCATCCGAACCGAGGAAGAAATAGAACACGCCCTCCGGAATAAGGAGATTGTGGAGTTCTATATCGGGAAAGCGAGGTGAGCGGGGTATGGAAAAGACATTAGCAAGGATTGACTTGCGGAAACTGTTTTATTTGGCACACCGCGAAGAGTGGGGAACGTTATCGTTCCTCACTCACTGCTATGTGGAGCGGAAAGCGGACGGAACCTATTGCCTCTGTAAACATTGCGTGGAGGATCCTGTATATCTGGAGGGATATACCTGTGAGGTATATCCTGTGACAGACGATGTTGTGCTTCGCACAAAAGATGGCGTGGATTTTACGTTGTCGAGAAAAGAGTATGACGATGCAGCATGGGAGATAGACCCACTGCCGGAAGGTGTCCGTGACTGGATCATGGCCCATTGGGATCAGTATGGTCTCGGCTTGAAAAAGCAGGAAGACATGGTAGAGCTTCTGAACATTTTGGAAGCCCATAAAGAAAACCTCGATTCTCTTCATGACGTGGTGTTCAATGGCTATGATGAGTTTTGTGGGATCGTCTTTCGGCCGGAATCGGATGCTGACGTAGTAAAAGCACTGCTGGAGTATAACGTCTTTTATGAAGGGGGATATGATAACGCTCTCTTTAAGGAACATCTGCAGGAATACTGTGAGGAAGACGAATGCGACGAGGCTGAGTTCTATCGTATCGAGGACATCCGTGTGACACAGGATGGCATCGTTAGAGTTTTGCATTATTAAGGAGGTCAAGGAGGTTAATGATGGGAAAGTTAGCGAAGTACTATGCGTATTCCGACATATGTACTCGGGAGGAGGCATTGGAAGTTATAAATAATAAGAGCGATGGCTATATGCTGCCCTGTGTGAACAGCCGTTTCTCAAATGATAAAGAGGTAATGATGGCTGCTGTCAAGCGCTTTGGTGGTATGCTTCATTTTGCTTCCTGTGAATTGAGGGCAGACAGTGATATCGTATTAGCGGCGGTGCGTAGGAATGGCTGGGCGCTGCAATATGCCACAGATGCCTTGAGGGACGATATGGATATAGTGATGGAAGCGATCAAGCAGGATGGTACTGCACTTCTATATGCTTCGACAAGGCTTCGACGTGATAGAGGAGTCGTGTTGGAAGCAATGAACTGCATCGGGTGCCACCTTGATGCAGCTCCTGATTTTTGGGGCGACAGGGAAATTGTTATGAAAGCAGTGAAGCATAATGGTTTAGTGCTCTGCCATGCGTCCAAGGAGCTTCGATGCGATATGGAAGTTGCTATGGCAGCGGTCTTAAATCATCGCCATGCTATTATTTATGTTGACCCTTGTATAAAGGATTGCGTATGGAGAGTCGTGACGGCCAGCAATCATGTTGCATGAAGAAACAAAAAATGGTATATTATAATCAGAGGGGGCATTGATCATGCCTCCTCTGTAGAAAGAAGGCTTTATGGACATTGTAAAAGGTACGATAAAGGATAGCGTATTTACAGATCTATTTGGGATTCCAGAATACTTGTTTCAGTTGTATCAGGCCTTACATCCTGATAATAAGGATGTAAAGGAAAGTGATCTGAAAGATGTAACACTACGGAATGTCCTGACTAATGATATTTATAATGATCTGGGATTCAAGGTCAAAGACAGAACATGTATTTTAATGGAGGCACAGTCTACATGGTCTCCCAACATTGTGATCAGGATCATGTTGTACCTGGTGGAATCTTATAAGGAATATATAAACGAGCGCGGGTATAATATGTATGGCAGTGCGAAAATGGAGCTCCCTGTGCCGGAATTGTATGTGTTGTATACGGGAGCACGAGAAAATCGGCCAGAGTATTTATCTCTGAAAGAAGATTTTTTTGCAGGGAAGGCTTCACCGGTCGATGTGCGTGTCAAAGTCCTCTACGGGGGAAAGAATGGTGATATCATAAGCCAGTATGTGGAGTTCACGAAGACAGTGGATGAGCAGGTGCGTTTGCATGGGAGAAGTAAGACGGCTATTGAGGAAACCATTCGTATCTGTAAAGAGCGGGGTATTCTGAGGGATTATTTGGAGAAAAGGGAGGCGAGGGTTATGAGTATCATGGATACACTCTTTAATCAGGACGTTGTTTTTGAACGTTATGTGAATGAAGAGAAAAAGGAAGCAGCTAAGGAAGCTACTAAGGAAAATACGAGAAATATTGCTGTGAGAATGATCGAATTGGGATTAGATAATGATCAGATTTCACAGGCAACAGGGCTTCCTGTGGAAGAAGTGGAAAAGATGAGAGAACCTCAACTTGTATAAAAGAATCGGGTACATGGCGTTTGCTGTGTACCTGATCTTTTTTGCTTTTTTTTCTTGATTTTTCCGCTCTTATCCTTTATAATATGCATATAAATTTCTCTGTTTAACCTTTTAATACGTCCCATGTTGGACGATAATGTGTAAAAATGCTTGCAGAAAGCATGTGGTTGAATAGGGGGATTTTTTTATTTTCAAAAATTAACATACAAACACACAGTAAGGATTGTCAGTTAGGCAATCCTTTTTTTTGTTGTCTTTGTATGCTGATTTTATAAATATCAAATTGCCGTAAGAAACGGCGGAAAGGAGGAGCGTATGGAAAATACCATACAAAGGGAGTCCAGATTTTCAAGAACGCTGAACAATCACGCCAAACTCGGTGCCTATTACACCGATCCGGCGCATTGTAAGGCGATTGCGAGTTTCTTGGAATTCCCGCAAGAGGGTGAAATACTTGCCCTCGAACCGTCCATCGGTGACGGTGTAGCAATTTTAAATGCCTTGCGGAAGGAGGAGGGAGACAATAAGCACATCTACGGGTGTGACATTAACGAACAGGTTGTCAGCGGACTGCAGACAAACCCTTTGATCGAAAATGTCATTTGTGGAGACTTCCTTACGGGAGTCAACATGACCAAAGGTGCGTTTGACATCTGTTTTTCCAACCCTCCCTATATGACGCAGGGCGAACAGCGGATGGAGGATCTGTTCTTGGAGAAGATCACGGCCCTTTTAAAGAGGGACGGGGTTTTAGTCTATGTGATCCCCTATTCCGTGTTCATTGACCGGGCGATGTTCCGGAAGATCTACAACCGGTATGACATCAGGCATGTTTACCGCTTCCATGCGGACGAGTATGCGAAATGGCATCAGGTTGTGATCATCGGAACCAGACGGAAGATCAAGGAAAATGTCCTCAAGGATGAGCTGGATCGAGAAATCGGGCGATACTCTGATGAGCAGGCTGTCCCTGAGCTTCCGTTTTCTTATGCAGGAGAAAAGGTAACGGTTCCCTCTGGTGAGGATCAGCTGAAGATCTTTACCACAGTGGAATTTCCTGCAGAAGCGTGCCGACGTGCAATGAACGAAGGCGCTGCAAAGTCCAATGTGTCTGCATTTATGGGTGCGATGGGTGCAAAGATATCGACACCGAAGTTCTTTGGTGGAGAAAAGATGCATCCGCCTATCCACCCGAACAAAGACTCCATGTATCTTCTGGGTGTCTGCGGTGCGGGGTCCGGGCTTTGCGGAAATGAAGAGGAAGGAAACCTCCACTTACAACGTGGCACAGTGAAGATGGTGGAGGAAGTCAAGGAGGGTACCGGAGAAGGTGACAAGAGTACTGTCATCGTCACCAAGCGTGCCATGGTCACTTACAAGGTGATCCAGGCAGACGGCACGATCCGGAGCCTTGAGTAGCAGAGAGGAGGAAGAACAAATGGAAATGCGAATTTCCAATTATGTACTGACTGCAAATCTGCGGTTTTTGATCGCAGATGGAAACAGTCATTTGGTGATCGCTTCGATGTATGAGCGGTCAAAAAGCAAGGTTCAGGGCATCTGCTCCGGCATCATGGTGGAGGGCTTGAACCACAAGGGAGATCTTCGTGTGGAGGCATGTGATGAGGTGACGGGTCGAAAGACCATATCCAAATTCAGTGCTTTCCACAGAAAGGAAATGCCCGGATACAAGACCGCATATACTAACTTTGCCTTTGACAAGGACAGGGCGAATCTTGCTGTGGTGTACTCGGAGGATTGCGGGACGAAGTATCTCCTGACCACGGAGGAGGACGAGGCAGAGGACGTGATGAATGCGCTCCTTACAAGCTTTGACCTACCATTATTAAGGGAGTGGGTACCCTATATCATCCAAAAGTGCAAGGATCTGTCGATGCGGCGTTACTCGCTGTATGACACAGAATCCACGATACTTGCGGAAGACGGGACTACAATCACTCTGAAGGGAAAGGAGATCCCTGTAAGAAGCGTCAAGCTGGTAGCGCTCGGACTGAATGAGAAAAATCTCGAAGAGATCATCAGCGCGGGTTTGAAGAGAGGTGATATCCGCATCGCAGGTACTCCTCAGAAACCACTCAATCTGGGAGAGAAGGGCACAAGCCTGGATACTTACATGATGAACTATGGTAAATATCTCCAGAAGAGCGTGGATAAAATCGTTGAGCCGCTGATCCCATTGACCGATAAGGTAGAGGGATTTGTTGCGAAGACGAAGCGCATCTACCCCCAGCAGGCAGCCGTGATCAATGGGGCAATCGCCCTGAAGAGAAATGGCGGACGATACAGCCTGCTGAATTGTGGTATGGGGTGCGGGAAGACGCTCATGGCTATCGGGACGGTGGAAGGATATTTTAACCAGAACTGGCTCGTGGCTCACCCCGGGCAGACGCTGAAGGACATGTATCTTTGTCCGAAAGCGGATCAGCCGAAGTATCGGGTGATCATCATGGCTCCCGGCCACCTCGTTGAGAAGTGGCAGAGGGAGATCTTAAGAGAAGTCCCCGGTGCGAAAGCGGTGATCTTAAACGACCTCGCACAGCTTGATGAGCTTAGGAGGAGCGGAAGAGAGCCGCAGGGCAGGGAGTGGTACATTCTGAGCAAGGACTTCTGTAAGCTCGGAAGTGCGGACGCTCCGATCCCCGTCAACGTCGGCTACCAGTACATTGAAACCGATATCTGTGGTGTCTGTTTTGAAGACGGCGAGGCCGTAGACAAGGTAGTTGACTCTCAGGGGCATGGTTACTGTCCCCGCTGTGGCAACACAAAGCGGTGGCGCAAGCAGGTAAAGAAGGAGCTGGATAAACAGCGCGGCCTGATCTGTCCCAGCTGTAACCGGCTGCTGATCACCTCTAAGGCGGCAGCAGGCGGGTTTAAGGACAAGGAAGGCGACGATGGGAATCTTGTGTTGAAGCCCAAGGACTTTAACACGAAGAAGAACACCAACACCTTCTGTAACAGCTGCGGCGCTCCCTTGTGGGGTGCTAACTGCAAGCCTGTGGGCGGTGCGGCGAAAAAGGCCAAGTGGGTAAAGGTAAGTCACTTTGCCAACTGGTCTAAGAAAAATAGAAAGACCGGCTGGGTATTGCGTGGACATGAGATGGAATACTTCTACGATCAGAATCTGGTCGATCCCGAAACCGGGAAAGTATATCCGGAGATGGATGCAAGGTACACACCGGCAGAGTATAGCCCCAGAAAAGTGGCGCCAGCGACGTTCATTAAGAAGTACATGAACGGTTTCTGGGATTTCGTGATCCTGGACGAATGCCACAAGTATGCGGGGGCGGGTACGGCGCAGAGCAGGGCGGCACACGCTCTGGTAAAGACCGGCAGATTCACGTTGGGACTTACCGGAACCCTTTCCAATGGAAAGGCCGACAGCCTGTATTACCTGATGTGGATGCTTGATCCGAGAAAGATGAAAGAGAAAGGCTTTTCTTATGGTTCTTCTCTGGATTTCTCCTCGATGTACGGGTGTGTTGAGACCGTATATGAGGGATCTGTATCGGATTATAACGGCAGTTACGCCTCTGCAAGCCGTGGCAGACAGCTTTCGCCACCGAGAACGAAGCCCGGCATCAATCCGGTCGTATATAGTGAGTTCCTTCTGCCTTGTGCAGAAATGATGGACCTCTCTGATATGACCAAATATATGCCGGAGCTTAAGGAAACGGTGGAAGTGATCGATCTTCCGGATGATGTGCAGCAGTCATACGACAGGTGCGCATCGACCTTTAAGGAAGCGATAAGACAGCAAGGTGGCAACTGCCTTTTGGGAGCCATGCTGGACTTTTGTCTGTCATATCCCGACAAACCCTACGGCCGTAGCGTCGTGATGCATCCTAAGTTCAAGGATGCAGTTGTTCTTTCACCTCCGTCCAATGATGTTTACCGTACCAAGCTGCTCCCCAAGGAACAGCGCATGGTGGACATTATCAGACAGGAGATCTCTGAAAACCGTAACGTATTTGTGTTTGCAAATTATACGGGTAAAGAAGAGAGCAACATTACGGACCGGCTGAAGGATATAATTGAAAAGGAATGCCTGCTGAAAGGGCAGGTTGACATCCTCCGTGCGGACACGCCGGAGGCACTGAAGCGTGAGGCACATATCCATAAGCGGGCACAGGCCGGCATCAGGGTAGTGATCACAAACGCTAAGGTGTGCGAGACCGGACTGGATTTCTGCTTTGAAGTTGACGGGGTATTTTACAATTACCCTACTATAATCTTCATGCAGCCTACATCCGAGCTTTCTGTCATGATGCAGGCATCCAGAAGGCACTATCGTCTGAACCAGACAGAGGAATGCCGTACCTATTGGATGGCATACGCTAATACTCTGCAGGCAGCGTCGTTACAGCTGATGGCTACCAAGCAGGTTGCGGCAGCAGCAATCCAGGGTAAGTTTTCCGCAGCGGGGCTGGCAAGCATGGCGCAGGGTGTTGATCCACGTATCATGCTGGCACAGAAGCTCGCAGAGGGTGACAATTCTTCGAAAGAGGAGCTTTCAAGTATGTTTGACGTGCTGGCGGCAAACCGGAACGGTGAGGATGAGGACGAAAAGACATACGAACCCCCGATGCTTTACTGCGAGCTGATGGGTGAGGAGTATGTCGAAGCGGAAGAAACGGATGTGGACGAGGATATGGGTTCGCTCTTTGCTTTTGCGAAGACCTTTACCGGCAATACAGTATCTCCGACTACGGAGCGTATGGAAGTTGCGGAGGAAGAAGAACCTGCCACGGTCGATACGCAGGAAACGGGAAAGACAGAGGACAATATCCTCGATTTCTTCTCCATGTTCGATGCGTTTACGGCAGTGGAAGATCCTTTCATTTCTGCCACTGACAACGTGATTCCGTTTAGAAAAAAGAAAAAGCTCAAAGTGGCTGTCGGCCAGATGAGCCTTTTCTGATAATTGTAAATCAGAGGACTGTTCAGATCAGGGCGGGGATCCCTGTCTGGACAGTTTTTCTCTTTTGAAAACTGAATAGCGCGTCGGCACGTCTGTGATCCGGCGGCAAAAGAGAGAAACTTAAAAAAATAATAGTAGAGCCGTCCCCGAGGGGCGGCAGAATGGAGGACAATATGATTATTTTGAGCAAGGAAACAGCAAGGGCACTGGCAAAGAAGGCAGGTATTGTGGCAGCACAGGACCGTATCATCGGACTGAACGCAGGTAAGACGGAAAAGGGAGTGATTCTTCGTTCCATTTGCGCGGCACCGGACGAAACAGTTGGACTGCAGCTCAACACCTTCTGCGAAAGCGGATCGTTAAAAGGAGAGGGAGAAACTTTTGAGTGCGCAGTAAAGAGCGCCGAGTTTGTCTCAATCCTGGAAGCGGTTGCGTCTGTTGCAGGCGAGGGCGATAAGGTAAGCCTGACTTTGAAAAAGTCGGCTCTTACGGTCAAGACGAAAGCGGTAGAGCTGAAGCTTGACACCGTGGAGATAGCTAACGTAATAGCTATTTCTGCTGACCAGCAGACGAGCAGATTTGTGGCAAAGCTGGGGAAGGCAGACCTTTTGCACCTGCTGAAAGACAGTGCGGTATGGTACGAGGATACCGATAAGATCTGCAACACGATCTGGTATATCCGAGCCAAGAGCCTGTCGGTACACAGCAGTAATGGAAGTGCACTTGCCTATGACACAGCGCCTGCTGCCGTGAAGCCCGGTGTGAACTGGGAGAAGGGAGTAGAAGTCTATAAAAAGGCACATCCGGACAGTGAGGACACATGTTTGATCAACGTGCCCGGTATGTTCGTCGGTGTGCTGGCATCTGCTCTTGCGCAGACAGATATGGAGAAAATCACCATCATGGCTGATGCGAAGTATCTGCACGTGCTGCTTGACAGCGGCATGGTGAGCGTCCGCCTGGCAGGAAGCGGCTATGATCCCTCTGCATTTATCCAGTGGATCAATGCGGAGATCCCTGCTACTGTCCTTGTTGACAAGGCAACTCTTGAGACGGCTGTAAAGCTGATCAGAAAGAGAGTGGCTTTGGCGAAGGGTGTATCAAATATGCTGGGCATCTGCCTGAAAGGTTCCGATAAGGGGCTTTTTATTAAGGTGGGTGACAACGCCATGCTGGTACCGTTCGTTGGCGGAAACAAGGATGCTGCTGCCGATGTGGAATTCTACATCAACCCGAAGTTTCTTGAGGAAGGGCTGAACACGGTGGCAAATGGCACGATGGTGTTAAAGGTCGCAGATCGTTACGTTGCATTCGGTAACGGTGACGAGAATGCGTTTGCAGTCGGCGCCAACAAGCTGATGGTGATGGGTATCACACCGAACGAAGCAAAGAAAGCTGAGGCTGACTTTGTGGCGGGTGTGGATGTCACTGCCAAGGAGGAGAAGGAAAAGGCGAAAGCGGAGAAAAAGGCTGATAAGAAGCCGAAAACCGCAAAGCCTGCTCCCGAGGAAGAGGAAGAAGATTCCGAGGATGAGGAGTAATCGAAAGGAGTGGTGAGTATGGCTGTTACGGTGCTGTATGGGAATGAACCCTACATGTTAGAGCACATGAAGAACAAGTCATTGTCGGGGCAGGCGGTACAGTACTCAGAGTTTTCCGAGGAAGTTTTGAGCCAGCTCCGCACCTACTCCCTGTTCGGGGTTCCGGAGATCGTGGTAGATGTCGAAACCTTAAGTGAGTTAGATCACGCAAGGTTTTGGAGCTATATCGAATCCCCGTCCGAGGAAGCAAACCTTGTAGTAGTTATCCGGAAAGCGGACGAAAGGACAAAAACCTTTAAAAAGCTCAAGGAAAATAAGAGTATCGTGCTGCATAAGTGCGATAAGCTGGACGAGGCAAGGTTTCAAAACTTCCTTTTGGGTATTGTCAAGCGCAGAGAACGTACCATAGACGAGGCTACCTGTCAGCTCCTTATGGAACGGCTTTGTTACAATGATCCAAAGGTCACGCTGTACACTTGCGGAAACGCGGTCATGCAGATGATCGACGGAACAGACGGCAATATCACCAGGGAGACAGTGGAAATGTTCTTCCCCTCCGAAGAGGAGGTCAATCGGTTTCAGATCGGGGGATTGATCGAAAAGGGACAGTGTGCGGCGCTTTACGAAGCAGCGGCACAGCTTTCCAAGGATCCCGGTCCGATCCCGTTTCTGATGCTCCTCCAGAGGGAGTTCCGGATCGCTTATAAGGCAAGATACTGTAAACTTGCTGATATTGGCGTAAGGGGGACTTCCTTTAGAAGCTGGGGAGAACAGGACTTGATCGCCGGCATGTCGATCGTCGGTGAGATAGTGCGAAAAATAAAGAGTTCACAGATCCCAGACAACATAGCGATTGCAACGTGCTTCCGGGAACTGTTGAACTATGAGAAAAATATCAAGCCGGTAAAACCGGCAGAAGGAGGTGCCTTATGACAAGTTTTGATAAGGCGAGGGAAGTAGCAGAGGCGACTTATCTCTCCGATGTCACGATCGCGACATTGTGTGGGCTTAACCCGGTCTATCTCGATATGGTAAAGAAAGCATCGAGAGAGCAGGCCAGGGAGATGATGAAAGCCGAAGCAAAGAAGCAGGCGGAGGGAAATATCATTCCGTTCCCCTGCTTAAATACAATTGCATAATAATAGAATAAGCAGGGAGAGGGGCGGTAACGCCTCTCTTTTTGCGGTTAAGGAGGAAAATGAATCATGGTTAATAATCTTGAAGAGATACAGACGCTAGAGGATTTTTGGAAAAATGCTGATAGCGTTGTGGTGGATTTTGTAAATTCGCGGGGAGAATATATAGATGATATGGATTATCCCCTTTCTACGAAAGTTAATCGTGTCAGGCATATAGAGTTTGACCGATACGTAGTAGAACTTGATGTAGAAATCCACAGCGAGGAAGGAGGAGAATGAATCATGGCAAATAAGAGATTTTATCTCGCAGCCTGTAACAGTGAAGGCATCTGCTACGGCTTTTTGCGAGAGGACGGAAGCATATCCGAAAACCCCGATAACGAGACCGGACTCCTGATGGGGTTTGAGAAGGAATCGGATGCGGCAATGAGAGTGCTTCAGATCAATCTGGGGCATATCCTGCTGCCCAACGGAGCACCGTACAGAGTTGCGGTTGTGAGGGGGTGACGGTATGGCTGCAGACGCAAAAGCATACATGAGAAATATGCGGGAAGCGGTAGGGACGCTTCTGATCGAACCGGGCAGCCTTTATTCCGGAAGGGAAGGGCATGAACGTTTTGCGAGGGAGTGTGGCTACGCGTTACGTGATTTTTCGGAAGATGGCCAAAAAGAGATCCTCAGTGGATCCTATTCTACAGTCTACGTATCAGGGTGCAGACTAAAGCCTATCCTTGACGCAAAGGAATGGATCTCTATCATGGAGGCTGCTTATAGCAAGTTAGGGGGCGGATCATATGGTAGATGCTGAGGAGACCAAGAGGCGCAAAGCGAAGCAAATGCGCTATAAAAAAGCCATTGTCAAAGGGATGAATTTTGAATATATCCGAGACAGGCTTTGGGAGATTCAGGAGGAATGCGAGAACGTCCACTGGTATGTTGATAGTGATGATGATTTGCTGATCAACGCTCTGGACGGTGATGAGGATGAAGCCTCAGAGTTCCGTATGGCGTTTGCGGATCTTTGCGCAGAATGTGAGCGCATGATCGAGGACATTGGTGAGTGGTGTGACCAAGAGTTTCAGTCTTTGTTTGACAACTTCTTTGTCGCAATCCATGCCGGTGATGATAGTGGATACCTTGGATGGGACTCCTATGAGGGAGACTATTTCGGGATAGACTATGTTGATTTTGCAACCAAGGAGGCAGGAAAACGGTTACTGCGAATGAAGAAAGAGGATATTCTACAGACAGCAGGAATGGCTTTCCAAATCGCCATGTCATTTATCGGATTACAGAACCGATACGACAACCTCAAAGCGGCAATGGATATTCTGAAAGACCAGAATACCGGATATTTGCAGACGATCAAGGAGATTGAACGGCTTTATGATCAGATTGAGTTTTCGCCAATCTGGGGAGTAAGCAATACAACAGAATTTGATCGCTATGCGGATAACCTGCCACAAGAGGCATGGATACAATAAAAAATTATAAGATTCCGCCAGAGGGCGGGGAAAGAGGTAAATATGAAAGAATTAGAAAGAAAGGTTGTTATGGTAACTAAAGAGAATCTGAATGCGTTGTTTCACAACAAATCTGGACACATCTACTCCGCATCCAGATTTGATGCTGGATGGTATACGGCCATTCCTAAACAATGGAATGGAAACTGGGATATTAGTTATGTGGAAGCAGAGATGAGCTTTGGTGTGGAGAAAGGAAGGAATCAACCTCTTTATTTCATTGAAGGTGAAGAGTTAGAATTTCCCGATACGGATGAACTGATTCTTATGAAGACAATGTCAGCCCGTATTGTGGAGACTATGAAGGAAGTAAAGGCACTCGAAATATGGGAATGTGGGCCGTTTGATGAGCCATGCAAGAACTATATCGAATTGCCTTTTCCGGAAGTCGGCATAGCTTTTCAGATTTTCAAGAAAACTGATAATGGCGAGATGACGTATTCCGCTAACATGTGTGACTGGTACAATAGGGATTTTTTGATCTATTGGTACAAAAAGCCTGCTGCCATGATTCAAACGAGAAGTTTGAGTGATTTAGCTGCTAGCCTGGAAGACGCAGTTAGATGGCGTATGACGGAGTGCAGATCTACCGACGTATATCAGGGTAACATAAACCCTGCGGTGTGCGTTGAAGACTGTATCATGGAGCCGAAGAGTATTCCTGCTGGTGAGGTGATTGGCAGTATGGTCTTTGATTTTTCACAGAAGAAAGATCGATTCAGTGTTTATGCTGAGGATGATGATTCCGTGAAAACCACGGTTATCGTTCATACTTCTGATGATGATTCCGGAAGACTGATGTTGTCTGTGATTGGAGGGAATAGAGTCATAGATACAGTGGACATTACCAAAATCTTGCAGGACGAGTGGAAAATGGACGAATATCCGGAATTTCCGAACCATGAGGCGAGAAAGATCAAAAAAACCCATATCATTGTTCACAGAGAAATTCTGGATTTTGTTCTAAAGAAGTATGGTGAGGAGGTTATGCCTTCTACAGAGGTAGACTATGAGAGTCTGCTGTCTGAGAAGGGAGTGTAGTGCATGGAGTTCAGTGAAATCTGGAACGAAGCCTACAACCTGGCTTGTGAGGATGGTGAGGAAGCAATGCGGGCGTTCCTAAAGGAAAAGGTCGCAAAAGGATTCTTAACCGCAGGTGATTCACAGGCAATGGCTGAAGACATCATGGAGACTTTAAAATTGTAGAATGCCGCCAGAGGGCGGGGAAAGAGGGATAATATGAAAAAAATTTGCACAGCAACAGAAGCATTAAAGGCATTCAGAGCGGAGAGCGAATCACGTTTCCATAAGCTCCACTTTTGGGAGAGCATGAGGGATCTTGAGAAGCGCTTGAAAGGTCAGATCGAGTTCCGGTTTGACTTTGACAACTTTGAATGGTCCACAGTGGTCATCTGCGGCAGCAGGGCATGGGGCATTGAGTATCCGGGATCGGATCTGAATGCTTTCTTCTTCTACCGCGGGGATCTGTCATTACGGGAAGTCATTGACGGACTGGAGGAGAGACCTTTGTACCACGACAAGGTTACAGAAGTAAACGTGGTTCCGGTAAGGGTATTCGGAAAAGGGCAGCAGATCATTGATACTCTGGAAAAGGAGCTTTCCTATCTGGAGAAGAAAGAGATCGCTGTTATGGCCGAGTGGAGTTTGCATACCTATTATGCGAACGCTCTGCAGAGGCTCCTTTCTCGTCCCAGAAACCTTTTGGCAGCGGAAATGTTCAAGGATATCATGTCCGGGGACACAGAAGTGCTGAAAAAGGCGCTGGAACACGTAGGAGGGAACGCTGATGCTCTGGACGGACTGGCAGCAGGCAATAATGTTGTGACAGGAGTTTTTGAGCAGAAGGCGGCTTAAAGGATATTGGGAGGAGTTTATAAGAAAACTCCTCCCAATATATTTTTACTATTATATTGCACAATTCCATATATTTCACAAATTAAGTGTTGTTAATTCATCATATATGATGTATTATGATGGTGAGCCGCCGCACACTCGTGACTTTAGTCGTGAGTTAGGCGGCATTTCTTCAAAGACTTTATCATGACAGGAGGCGCGCTATGTCTTGGTTCTATAACATCATTCAATATCTTGCATACGAAGTAATGAATACAAATATTCACGATGAAGATTTTATAAATCTTGTTTTGGAGCAAACGGGCATGAATAGGGCGCAGTATGAGGCAATAATGTTCGAAATGGAGGAGGATTGAAAAATATGGCACAAAACAAGAAAGAGAGTTGTATTTGACGGAGCAGGATATTTAGCCTGCTCCGGTTTCTTTTATTTCGCGTTTGTATTTGTAATAGGTGTTTCGGCTGATCCCGATCAGCTTAATACATTCTATGTCTGATAGGTTGCCGTCAAAGTCCTTGCTGTACTTTTTGATTTTATCCTTTGCGGGGGATTCTTTCTTGATATGCAGCTTGTTCCCCTTTTTCTGGCCGATCTGCTTGCCGTTCAGACGTGCCGTTTCGATCCCCTCTTTTGTTCTCTGGTGCAGGTCCGTGACTTCCTTCTCAGCCTGGTCGAATGCGATCCGTATCTGCCTTTCGGCCAGTTTCCTAAAATAGTTGTTCAAGCCCTTGAAGATTTCGTCCTCGTCAGTGCCGGTCAGAGCGATCTTGTCCCCCATATTCTGTGTGTATACTTCCGTATTGATGTGTGGCTCTTTCAAAAAGACGAGCTGTATGCCTTTTTCGTACAGTTTGAAGTAGGTTTCTACGCCTTCGTCTGCTGATCTGCTCATTCTCGACACGGAATCGAACACAATGGTATCTCCGGTGCCTGCCTTTTTCACCAGCTTGTTCCATTCCGGCCGATCCATCTTTGTGCCGGTGAAAGCTTCCTGAAGGATCACGGCAGCAGGGTAGGAGGCTTTTATGTTTCTTATCTGCCGATCTATGGACTGTTCTTTTCTGCTGATACGTGCATAACCGAATATCATCCGATCACTTCCTTATTTCCGGTGTTTTCCTCAAACAGCTTCGATGCTTCCAGGTCTGCCTCATGGAGTGCCAGAACAACGGGATATTTTTCCATGGAGCTGCTCAGGGCGTTGTACTGTGACTTTTCTTCCGCATATCCCATGTGCCATCTGATCGCAAAGATCTCAATGGTTTTCAGCTTCATGAAGCAGTTGATCAGCATGACGGATTTCTCGCCGTGTCCCAGTGGCATTTTGTCGTCTACTTCGTAGGTGCTTACAGTTTCCCAGATAAAATTACCTTTTTCGTCATGCTTTACCTGCCATTTATCGGCTGCTGCCACCTTCTCCGCATCATAGGTCTTTTGGTTTTTGGATCCTTTCACATAAAAATTCACTTTGCAGAGGTCGTGGAGCAGTGCCATGAGGATAAGGCTTTCCTCGGGTACGTCCTTAAGGAATTTATTCCATACCGGTGATGACAGTTTTGCGACCAGGCAGTCGTATACATTCAGACTATGCTGGAGCAGTCCGCCCTCACAGGAAAGGTGGAATCTGGTGGAAGCGGGAGCGTAGTAGAAGTCCGTCTTATTCCGGATATAGTCCATCAGCTCTTCTTTGCCGGCCCTTTCGATTTTTGCCATGAGCTCCTCAAACCGTTTGATATTTTCCTCTCTTGTTGCCATTTTGCCCTCCTAATAGTATTAAATCTAACGACCATTTGATTTGGTACTCATTTTTTCTGTGATCTTCTTATATTTTAGCATGTTTTGGTATGATTTGACATAACCTTAAATTTGGTACTTTTATCATACTACGAATATTTGTTTGGTGCAATAGGGATGGAGAGGTTTGCAAAAAGTCCTGTATAATATATCTACTAATTGTGTTGCATATCGTTTTTTGTCAATCATGGTTCCGCCAGATTCCGCATCAAATATCGCCCGGATTCTTATCCGCATCCGCAAAGATATCTTCATTCGATGGATTGCGCCATATTTTCCAGCTTTCGCTTTTTATATCCGGCAAAATCCCCGGCATCCAAAGCATCCCGGATCTCTTCCATCATGGTATTGTAAAAATACAGATTATGCATCACGCACAGCCTGAGCCCCAACATCTCTTTGGCTTTCAGCAGATGCCGGATATAAGCTCTGGAATAACGCCTGCAGGTCGGGCAACCGCAGCCTTCTTCAATCGGTCTCGCATCCAGCTCATACCTTGCGTTAAACAGATTGATCTTACCATGATTCGTATAAAGGTGACCATGCCGACCGTTTCTGGTGGGATACACACAGTCAAAAAAGTCCACACCGCGCTCCACTGCCTCCAGAATATTGGCAGGTGTCCCGACCCCCATCAGGTATGTGGGCTTATCCTTCGGAAGAAAAGGCACCGTCACATCCAGAATATGATACATTTCCTCATGGCTTTCCCCTACCGCAAGTCCGCCGACAGCGTATCCGTCCAACTCCATCTCTGCGATCTGTTTCGCATGCTCAATACGGATATCATCAAACACAGCTCCCTGATTGATCCCAAAGAGCAGCTGCTTCGGATTGACCGTATCTTCCAGACCATTCAGCCGGTTCATTTCCACCCGGCACCGCTCCAGCCACCGGGTTGTGCGCTCCACCGAATTCTGCACATACTTCCGATCCGCCTTGCTGGGTGCACATTCGTCAAACGCCATGGCGATCGTAGAACCGAGGTTCGATTGGATCTGCATGCTCTCCTCCGGTCCCATGAAAATCTTTCTGCCGTCAATATGGGAGTTAAAATAAACTCCTTCTTCTTTGATCTTTCTGAGTCCCGCCAGGGAAAACACCTGAAATCCGCCGGAATCCGTGAGGATCGGCTTGTCCCAGGACATGAATTTGTGCAGGCCTCCCAGTTGCCGGATCACATGATCCCCCGGTCTCACATGCAGATGATAGGTGTTCGACAGCTCCACCTGCGTCTTCAACCGTTCCAGATCCTCCGTGGATACTGCCCCCTTGATCGCCGCAACAGTTCCCACATTCATAAATACCGGAGTCTGGATCGTGCCATGCACCGTCTCAAATTCCGCCCGTTTCGCGCGCCCTTCCGTTTTCAGGACACGATAACGTGCTTTTATCCCTTGCTTTAACTCTTTGTTTTCTTCCATGTGTTTTCCCGATTTCCTTTTCTGTTATATTCTTTCAGCTCATTTTTCATCCTATCCGTTTTTCTCGCTCATTTTTTGATTATATAATTTTATTTTCCATAAGTAAACCATACTTCACTTCACATCTTGCCTTTTTTTGTTTTTCCATATATACTTGATTTGCGTATATGGCACCATATATGATTTGTACTAACATATATGATCATGCCAGCCTATATGATCAGCTATCGCATATGATCATGCCAGACTATATGATATTCTGGAAAAAATGTATAAGACACAAGGATCACAGCAATTACAGGGAGGAAAACATCATGGCAGGTTCCACATTCGGCACAATTTTCAAGATCACCACCTGGGGGGAATCCCACGGCAAGGCACTCGGTGTTGTCGTAGACGGATGTCCCGCGGGACTGCCTATATCCGAGGAGGATATTCAGATTTATCTGGATCGCCGGAAACCCGGCAGCAGCGCGATCACTACCCAGCGCAAAGAGGACGATCTTGTGGAGATCCTTTCCGGCGTCTTTGAAGGCAAGACTACCGGCACCCCCATTTCCATGATGGTGCGCAACACCTCTCAGATTTCCAGAGATTACGGCAATATTGCCACCAGTTACCGCCCCGGCCATGCCGACTACACCTTCGACCAAAAATACGGTTTCCGGGATTATCGCGGCGGCGGGCGCTCCTCCGGGCGCGAAACCATCGGTCGCGTGGCAGCAGGCGCTATCGCTGCCAAGCTGCTTGCGCAGATGGGAATCCACGTGCAGGCATACACCCGCGCCATCGGTTCGATCGAGATAAATGAGGACGCCATACCGTTTGACCGGACAACAGGGCTGGATCGCCATAGCCTTGATACGATCCTTTCCACTCCTACCGCCATGCCGGATTCTGAAGCAAATGAAAAAGCGCTTGCCTATCTGGAGGAAGCGCGTCAAAATTATGACTCCGTCGGCGGCTGCATGGAATGTCTGGTGACCGGGCTCCCCGCAGGGATCGGAGATCCCGTATTTGAAAAATTAGACGCGAATCTGGCCAAAGCCATCATGTCCATCGGCGCAGTGAAGGCTGTAGAGATTGGGGACGGCATGGAGGCTTCCCGACATAAAGGCAGCGAAAACAATGATCCTTTCCGTGTGATAAACGGTCAGATCACCAAAACTACCAACCACTCCGGCGGCACGCTGGGCGGCATCAGCGACGGGGATGCTTTGCGCATTCGCGCTTATGTCAAGCCAACCCCCTCCATCTATCAGCCTCAGCAGACCGTCACTAACACCGGTGAAGAAACAGAACTCACCATAAAAGGCAGACACGATCCCATCATCGTACCCAGGGCAGTGGTGGTCATGGAGTGCATGACAGCGATAACTATTCTGGATGCTATGATGATCAATATGTCTGCACGTATGGATCGTATGGTGGCATTTTATAGAGATTTGGTTTAGTCATGGGATTGGAGAAGGGAGAGGAGAGCGAGGAATACGAGGTTTCTTCGGAAGAGTTTGTCAGAATAAGGTTAAAAATTTATGAACATATTTATGAACATTTGGTAGACGCCGACAGTTGCGTATGCTATAATTTGTTCATAAATATGTTCATTTATTTAATGCGCCGTAATACCCCTTGCTTTGGCTATGGGGATATAAGGCGCTGATTGCACAGGAGGGGTAACCGTGGCAGAAAATAAGGACTTATTGAATGTGTTATGGAGTGGAGCGGATGTATTGAGAGGAAAGATGGATGCGAATGAGTATAAGACGTATCTTTTAGGTCTTATATTCTACAAATATCTGTCTGATTCTTATTTGGCAAAGGTGTATGACCTTGTGAACGATGAGGTAGCTACAGATCTGGAGGAAGCCCAGGCTTGCTATGAGGAAGCTATGAAGGACAGCTCCGCTAAGGATCTTTTGGAAGAACTCAAATCATCACTCCATTATACTCTTGAAACTGATATGACATTCGTCAGTATGGCAAGGGCAGTTAAGGAAAACACATTCAATCGTGAAAAGTTACAGTCTGCGTTTAATCGTATTGAAGAAGGGGATCCGTTGTTTCACGGTCTCTTCATTGATGTAGATCTTTACTCAAACCGCTTGGGAACCGGGGATCAGAAGCAGAGCGCCACGGTTGCAGAGCTGATCAGAGTGCTTGAGGATGCGGATCTTATCAATGCCAAGGGGGATGTGCTCGGAAACGCATATGAATATATGATCGGTCAGTTTGCATCCGAAACTGGGAAAAAGGCTGGCGAGTTCTATACTCCTCATGGGCCGGCACAGGTTTTGTGTCGTATTGCAATGCTGGGACAGGAAGAAAAGAAAGGGTTGCAGGTCTATGATCCTTGCATGGGATCCGGATCTTTGATGTTAAGTTGCAGAAATTACTCTAAAGAGCCTGAATACATAAAGTATTATGGGCAGGAGCTGATGCCGTCCACCTATAACCTTGCTCGAATGAACATGTTCCTTCATAATGTGAATCCGGAAAATCAGCATTTGCGTAACGGAGATACGCTCGATGCTGATTGGCCTACAGATGAGGAGACGGAATTTGACGCTGTAACCATGAATCCACCTTATTCCGCAAACTGGTCCGCTGCCGAGGGATTTAAGCAGGACGAGCGTTTCATGGATTATGGCGGAAACCTTGCTCCGAAGTCAAAGGCGGACTATGCCTTTCTTTTGCATGGATTCTATCATCTGAAGCAGACGGGAACTATGGCTATCGTACTTCCCCATGGCGTCCTTTTTAGAGGAAATGCGGAGGGTGCGATCAGGAAGACACTGCTGCAGAATGGCTCCATCTATGCTGTGATCGGGCTTCCGTCAAACATGTTCTATAATACCTCTATTCCAACCTGTATTATTGTACTTAAAAAGCACAGGGAGGGGAGGGATGTTCTGTTCATTGATGCATCTAACCTTTTTGAAAAGGAAAAGAAGCAAAACGTGATGCGGGATGAGCATATCGACAAGGTTGTTGAGCTTTTCCGTGATCGTAAAACGGTAGATAAACTTACATATCTTGCATCCTATGAAGATATTGAAAAAAATGATTTTAACTTGAACATCCCTAGATATGTTGATACATCGGAAAAAGAGCGGGAGGTTGATATAAAAGATCTGACTGCGCGTATGAGTGAAACAAATAAAGGGATTTGTGAAGGAAACCAGGCGCTTCTCAGTATGATGAGTGAATTAACCATCGACAATGCTGAAACGAAAGATGCGGTAGCGGAATTTATCCGGCTGTTTAAGGAGGTGTAGCATGGGGAATGCACCTGGAATTAGATTTAAAGGGTTTGCTGACGATTGGGAACAGCGTAAGTTGGGAGAAGTGCTTGAGTTTCAGAATGGGTTTAATGGTGGACGCAAGGCTTTTGGGGAAGGCATTGCATTAATTAGCGTAATGGATATTTTAAATAATCAATTCATTACTTATGACTCCATTCGTGGTAAAGCTACTGTTACAGATGAAGAATTCAAAAGATATTCAGTCAACTATGGAGATGTTCTTTTTCAAAGAAGTTCAGAAAATGTTGAAGATGCAGGAAGTACAAATGTATATATAGATAGCGATAAATCTGCTATTTTTGGAGGGTTTGTAATACGTGGAAAGCAAATATATCCATATAAACCAAAGTTTATGAAATATTTGCTTGATACAAAGACAGTTCGTAATCAGATTACAAAGAAAGCACAGGGAGCACAACATGTAAATGTTTCACAAGAGACATTACAAGATGTTTCCATAAGCTTGCCTAAAGAAGAAGAACAAATCGTTATAGAGAATTTTTTATTTAACATTGATAACCTTATCTCCCTTCATCAGCGTAAGTGTGACGAAACCAAGGAACTGAAAAAATTTATGCTTCAGAAAATGTTCCCGAAAAATGGTGAGAAAATTCCGGAGATTAGATTTGCCGGATTTACTGACGATTGGGAACAGCGTAAGTTGGGAGAAGTAACTGTTCCAGTTAGAGAAAAAGCAAAAAGTGCGGAATATCCTGTATATTCAGTAACTAATCAAAATGGGTTTATTCCACAAGTTGAGCAGTTTACAGATAGAGAGGTCGCAAGTAAAAACAAGACAAATTACAGCGTAGTATCTAAGGACCAGTTTGCATATAATCCATCTCGTATAAATGTAGGTTCCATTGCCTATCTTAAAGATGACATTAAGGTAATCATAAGCCCATTATATGTAGTTTTTGCATGTACTAATGAGTTGGATAAGGATTATTTGAACTGCTTTGTTTCTACAGAGTCTTTTAACAACCAAAGAGAAACAAATACCGCAGGGAGTGTCAGAGATTCGTTGAGTTATGATGGCTTTTCAGATATAGCCATCCCCACACCAAGCATAGCTGAACAAAAGAAGATTGGAGAGTTTTTCGTTGGTATTGATGAGGCTATCACCCTTCATCAGCGTAAGTGTGATGAATATAAGGAATTAAAGAAATTTATGTTGCAGAATATGTTTGTGAAGGAGACGATCTTATGCCTGAATTAGAATCCGTGATCGAGAAAAGACTGATAGATACGCTCTGTACCGGAGAATCGCAGTGGAGATACAGGGAAGATATCCGGAATGAGGATCAATTGTGGGAAAATTTCAAGTATATCCTAGAGCAGAATAATAAGGCAATCCTAAACGATACTCCTCTTAGTGAAACCGAGTTTGCCAAGGTCAAGAATGACGTTTCCCATGCATCATTCTATGATGCCGGCAAGTGGCTGGTGGGAGAGCAGGGAAAAGTGTATGTACACGTGCAGAGGGGTAATGAAGTCCTCCACCTTGTTGTGCTTAATAGTGAGCATATTGGTGGCGGCAGCAGCACATATGAGATAATCAACCAGTATCAGGCTTTTAAAGATGAAGAGGTGGATGGATCCAGGAACAGGAGATTTGATGTTACCCTTTTGATAAACGGCATCCCTATGATCCATATTGAGCTAAAAAACCGGGATCATTCCTATATAGAGGGTTTCAATCAGATCAAAAAGTATGTTTCTGAAGGAAAATTTAGGGGGCTTTTCTCAAATATCCAGATGTTCGTGGTCAGCAATGCTGTGGATACCAAGTATTTTGCGCCTGCCAGAGATACGGAACTCAATAAGAAATTCCTTTCCAAATGGGTAGATGAGGAAAATAACCCGGTAACAGACTACATAGATTTTGCGGAAAGTGTGTTGAAAATACCGCAGGCTCATGAGATTGTCACAAAGTACACGGTTTTAGACAATGACAAGCAGAAGCTTGTTATTTTGCGCCCTTACCAGATCCACGCTATTGAGGCAATGCGTAAAGCCTCAAAGAAAGGTATATCCGGTTATATATGGCATACAACAGGCTCCGGAAAGACATTGACATCCTACAAGTCGGCACGGAATCTTTTAATGGATATCCCTTCCATAGATAAAACAATCTTCTTGATCGACCGGAAGGATCTGGATACGCAAACGACTATGGATTTCCAGTCTTATGCGAACAATGACACGATAGATGTTGATGAAACGGATAATGTGAGTATGCTGATACGCCGGCTTTCAAACGGCAGCAGGCAGATGATCGTAACGACCAGACAGAAAATGCAGATCATGATCAAGCGTCTGTCTGTGGGTACACCTCGGTACGAAAAGATACGATCCTTAAAGATTGCCTTTGTTGTTGATGAGTGCCATCGGGCAGTATCGCCGGAGACAAAGCGAACTTTAGAGCGGTTTTTCCATAATTCCCTTTGGTATGGCTATACTGGTACTCCTATATTCGAGGAGAATGCCTATGAACAGAGGGGGGATCTGCCCCAGACAACGGAGCAGCTTTATGGGAAGTGTCTTCATAGCTATACTATTAAGGAAGCGATCCGAGATGAGGCTGTATTAGGGTTTATGGTAGAAAACCTTGGTCCCAGGGATAGGGAAGGGGATATTGCAGTATACACCACGGAACAGCATATGAGGGGTGTTCTGGAGGTGATCCTTAATAAATCAGCTTCAAAATTCGGGCTGCAGAATGGCCGGGGAAGGACATATGAGGCTATTTTGACTACAAGCTCGATTGCAATGGCGCAAAAGTATTATGATCTGCTTAAAAAGATAAAAAATGGCGAGGACAGCTTAAAGATCAGTGATGATATTACACGATCCCTTCCGGATTTTCCTAGATTCGCTATCACCTATTCTTTATCCGAGAATACGGAAGTTTCTCAGCTGAATCAGGGTAAAATGAAAGTTGCGCTCAAGGACTATAACGAGATGTTTGGCACTGATTACAAGATTGAGGAGATTGGTGCTTATAATGGTAATCTGAATAAACGTCTTGCGAGAAAAGATAAGAAATATCTTGTCAGAGAACAGCAGCTGGATCTTGTCATCGTGGTAGATAGGCTCTTGACTGGGTTTGATGCACCGTGCCTTTCTACGGTATTTATTGACAGGCAGCCTATGAAGCCACAGGATATCATTCAGACGCTTTCACGCACCAACAGGCTCTTTGATGTGGGTAAGCAGTATGGTCAGATCGTGACGTTTCAATCTCATGACGACTTCAAGAAGAAAATAGATGATGCCCTGAAGATGTATTCCCTGGGTGGTGACGGACAGCCTTTATCCGAGGATTGGGAAGAGGTAAAAGAAAAATTCACCATTTCACTTAGGGCATTAAAAGGGCTTGCAACAACCTATTCTGATGTGAGCAGTCTGTCGAAGCAGCAAAAGAAGGCATTTATTTATCTGTTCAGGGATTTGGACAAAAATCTCTCTCATTTACGGGGTTTTTCTATCTATTCATCTGATGTTTTGGAAGCATTAGGGTTTTCTGAAGAGGAATATGAAAACTATGCGGCGGCGTATAAGAATGTATTGGCAGAGATGGAACAGCCGGCAGCAGGGGGCGGTGATGATGAAGCTCCTATTTACGACGATTATGAACTGGTTGCTCGCAGCACGTTTAGGGTAGACTATGAGTACATCATAAGCCTGATCCAAGGATTTGTTACGATGATCGAGCAGTCGGAGCAGGCGTATAGTGAAGAGGATTTCTATCGGAACATAGCTATTATACGAACTGTGATAGATGAATTTGAGAAAGGAAATCCCAAGATGGCCAAACTACTGCATGAAGTTGTGGATGGTATCGAAAAAGAAAAGGAAAAATACTTCGGCGTTGATATTTCGGTCATGGTGAACCAGATGCGTTACGAAGCGGTTGATTCAGAGGTGAAAGAATTTGCATCGAGGTGGTTCTTGCCGGAGGCTGATGTGCGATACGAAGTATACCATTATAAGGATGGTGTGATCGCAAACGAGAACATCCTTAAGGAAAAAGCTGATTATGCCGCATATAAGGAAACAGCCGAGTCCCCGGTTCCTAAATTCAAGTTTAGGTCTATGATGATAGACGCTTTCAGGAACGGTCTTATGTCAGAAGTATTAGAGCTGCTTTAGGGGGTAGCGAAATGACGAAAAGAGAGCAGATGTTGCAGGCATCGTTGGAATCAGCTTATCAGCAGATCCAGGAGATGCAGAAAAATGCGGATAAAAACTTTGAAAATTCCCCTAAATATCGCAATATGCGCATGGATCTTGCACTGGCCACAACCCTGCGGGAATATGAGGACAGGTTCCGGAAAGAACATAAGAACAATGCTGAGATATTGGAGAGGATAAAGAAGCTGGAGGCTGACAACAAGGCGCTCTGCGAAGAACATGATGTCGAGTATTGGGTAGGTTTGGGGGATGTAAGGCGCTGGGACTACAAAGCCTATATGGATATGGAAAAAGAACTGATTACACTAAGGGCGGAGATTGCTGCAAAAAATGAAGTAATTGGCCATCTAAAGGCTATCATAGCAGGAGAGGAGCCCGATAGCCCGGAGCAGACAAAGCCGGCCGGCAGACCAAAAACAGATGATGCTACAATCAAGCGGGTGAGAAAATACCGTAGACAAGGGTGGACTATACGACAGATAGCAGCTTATGAGGGAATTTCTACCGGTATGGTGTCGCAAATCTGCAAGGGGATCGTTGTAAAGAAGACATCTGAGGGGGAAGGTTGATATGGCGAAAAAAACAAAGCAGCAGATCATCGATGAGCAGAAAGAAACAATAGAAAAATACATGGAGGTCATAGAAAGACAGGAAAAACGGATAAACGAACTGGTAGATGCGGAGGAAGGGACTTTTCTGCATAGTCCGACGTACCTTCAGATGCAGGAGAGGATTGACTTTTTGAGTAAATGCGTTGAGTTGGATGAGTTGATAAAAAGAACAAAGGAGTAGAAGCAGATGGCGAGTTATGAATATGACCGAGCAAGAGCTGAATTCATTAAACAGGCAGAGAGGATCATTGCTGATCACTGTAGCACGAAAAATTATAAGGAGGCGTATCGCTATCCTGTTAAGTATGTAAAAAATGGGATAAAATACAAGACGAAGGGACCTGGGTGTGCAAATGTATCTATGGAAGAAATCCCGACTATGTATTATGAATTTGGAGCACATCGCGTGGATATAGGAATGGCTCTGATTGAAATATTGGAATTTTTTGAGCAGCATATGGCTGATGATGACGTGTTGAGAGGGAATTTTGATTTCTATGAAGATCCGGAGTAAGTGAGATTGATCGCCGTGCAATCCAGCTCCTCTGTTTCCATGGTTACGCCGGGAATCAGACCTTTCTTTAAGGAGCTGTAGATGGATCCCTGGCAAATGGTTTGATCCGGAAAATTATCCTTATCGGCACATATCATGGCTGAGATCTGTTCGACGCTTAAGTGGTCTACAAGGATCTTTTCGGCTATAAAATCGGCTAATGCAGGGAATTTCTCGGTTTTTGCCTTGATATGGTTTCGGCGCAATGATGATTGTATTTCTGCATATTCCGGATCATATGTGCCGTCCGGCATGGAATTGTTTTTTAATTCACGATATATGGTCTGATAACTGTATCCGGTTTTTTCAGCTATATATTTTATGGGCTTTTCCTGGTCTAAAAGATCTTTTATTGTATGCCGCAAATTTAATGTTAAATGTGAATGTATTTTACCCATATTTTTCGCCATAAATTGTGAAAAACCCTTATAAATAAAGGCTGTGAGAGTGTTTTCTGACCAAAATTCAACTATGCGCAAAACAATAATTTAACGAATAGTTAGTGATAAAGTTTCTGAGAAGATGGTTTTAACATCCTGCTCGATAACACCTACAAACAAATATGGGTTTCGTGAAATTTTGAACTTATATATTTTTTATGATCTGGCAGACAAGTTCCGAAACGGAAATTCCTTTTGACACAGACAATCTCTTTAATTTCTCTATAGTGCCTTTGTCAAGAGACATTGACACGACTTGTTTTTCTCCGTCATTAACCTTACCGAATACTTTTTCGTAATCATCACCATCCATATATTTTTCAACCCATTTTTGAGCCTGCTCATAACTTATGGGCTCGATAGTACTGTTTTCGTTTTCCCATTGAGACCAATGAGCCAGAAAGAACTCTCCTGTACGTTTACGGAATAATTCTTCACTTCTGCCAAGAGAAGTCTGTATTTCCCCGATTCTTTCTGCTGTCTGGGTGTCGTATCTTCGTCCTCTGAAAAGCTTATTCATCTTCATTCACTCCTTCCAAAATGTCATTTCCTTCGCCAAATACGTGGATCTGATCGTCTGTGCCGATGTACCTATCGTGCATCGCACACGCCATTTCCAGCCCACTGAACACAATCTGCATCGGGTTCAATCCCGCTTTTTTCTTGCCTTCCGTGAAATCGGCATATTTTCTTTTGGTGCCGTAGTTGTCATTCTCGACAATGATGTCTCCGCGCTCGTCTCCAAAATTGATGATCACTGCTTTAACTGCCTTGTTCATCATGAAGTGATTCTCGTTCACTCCGATTTTTTTGTAAAACTGCGTTGTTTTGTCTGCTTTCATAGTTTTCCTCTCTTTCTGCCTTCGTAACCTCCGGAACGGGCTTTTGGCTGCATTACAGCGCCGGATTCCGCCCGGCTCGGTGGTTATATCACTTATTCTAAATTGTTAATGATAGTTAATATTGTTTCTCTATCCTGTGCCACTAAATCAAATATTTCCTGCGGGGCACTGTTCCAGTCTATCTGTGCATTTAATTCTTCCGCCACATCCATTACAGCGTTATAATAATCTTCTTCAGCGTTCCATTCGTCCTCATTGTTTGCATCCCTACAAGCAATATAGTGTTTGGCGGTGTCTATAATCGTTTTAGTGATTTTGTCAGCAGTGACATGTTTATATTCTTCAATCATTTTTATTTTATCCTCACTTTCTGCCTTCGTTCCTCCGGGGCGGGTTGTGTTTATCTTGTGACAGATATAACTTTATATTTGTCCTCGTGCTCGTGTAAAATTCTTACAACACGGTGGTAGTCCTCGTAAGTTTCTGATGTATGCTCTCTGTAATAACCTCCGAACGGCTCATTATACAGCCATTGATAAGCAATGGTTATGGGCTTTTTCATCCTTGTTTCCTGCATCATGCAATCTCCTTCTGCCCTCGTAACCTCCGGGACGGGCTAATTGGCTGCATTACAGCCCCGTATGGCTAAAGTTTATTCTATCCAACCTTTTACAACTTCGGATTCGTAAACCCTTTCGATTTCCGTCCGGTTTTCTTCATCGGTTTCTTCGTTTATTTCAACCCAAGCAGACACCCAGATAAAATCATGTGTATCATATTCGTGACACTCACACCACTCATCCGGTGTAAAGTTATCCAGACCAATTGCCGCATTCCAATCTGTGTCTTTATATACATCCTTTTCCTTTTCACTCACTTCTAATCTCTCGATCGTATTCGTGTAATTAACTCCGTCTCCGTTCACCCATTCGCTAACCTCGATGATTTTGAACAATTTCATAATTTATTTTTAGTAGCAGACTGTATCGTATGTATGAAAGTATTGTAAAATAAGCGTTTATTACTTCTTTTGCATAAAACACTGTCTACTACGTTCTCCTTTCCTAAAATTATTCTTCATCCAATAACTCTTGGCAGGTCATTGAGATGAATACGCCTACTGTGATTTTCTCGCCCGTTTCCGTCTCGTATGTGAAAGTTCTTCCTGTCGTGCCGATAATCCCGGCTTTCATTAACTCCATTTATCTATTAAAATCAATTTGTCAATCGGAAAAATTCCAGTCGATGTCAAGCAACTTATTTTCGTGTAACCAGTATATATCATACACATCATCCTGGTGCAAAATGTTGCCATCAGGCATAACGATTTCCCAGAATCCATCATCAATATGAGCTGAATCCAGATCGGATAAAACTCTGTTAAAAATGGTTTCCTGACTCCAAGGTCTACCATCTGTAAGAATGTCAATAGACCAACAATCATCCGCTCGAACCGTATAACCAACCCTCATTTTACCATATCGCTCGACATCGTAAATCTCATCACCATTTATAGCTTTTTCAACGTCAAAATCTGTCGGCAAATCTTCCGGAGCGTAATACTGCTCCAAATCTGCAAAATAATCAATCTCAAACGTGAAAATAATATTCAGATTTTTCATGCTATACCTCCTTATTCCTTTACTAAAATTAGCTTGATTTCTGCGTCTGCTTCAATCGCTTTTACTTCTTCTCTTGTGAAGCTTTCAATTCCTACTGTGTAGCCGTCAACGATCAAGTACATATCCTTATGGTCAGTCAAAAATCCTATAAAGTCATTTTCGATTTTTTTAATTTCTGTGTCGGTCTTGTTTTTTTCCTCCTTTTCTATCTTCCTTTCGGTGATTTTATATTATCATACGTTTATATAAATGTCAATACTTTTATATAAATTATTTCACATTTTTACAAAAAAATAAGGGGAGAATTCCCCCTTATTCTGTGCATGTCGGTATGTGCCTAGTGATCCGCTTCAAACCCCATTAGTCAGCACAAGCGCATTGACACTCCCACGGTTAAAACCGTGGGCTTTCTCGCTCCTATTCTCTGTAAGAGTTCAATATAATACCCTCCTAATAGCTTTGTGCTCATGTTAAACCAGATGGGTACAAACCTTAACATGAATTTTTTAAAATTACACCCCCGCTTTGTACCCATGCCAAAATAGATGGTTACAAACCCTCAAACATGGGCTTTCGTGAGTGCGTAGGCGGCTCTTTCGGCCAGATCCGTCGAAACCGTAGCTCCTATACCTCACGTTCAAGGCTGCAAAGTCAGCCCGGTGTATGAAATTGTAATTATTGACATTCCACTATGGGTGTAAA